>Ga0102595_100388_pt1 | contig 32894 bp, 27 predicted proteins | sample Araplaol_mTSA_r2_2_FD_76864 | JGI IMG/M metagenome (GOLD analysis project Ga0102595, IMG submission 76864) | Arabidopsis root microbial communities from North Carolina, USA - plate scrape MF_Col_mTSA_r2 (SPADES assembly) (version 2) | ecosystem: Host-associated > Plants > Roots > Endosphere...
ATTGGTCCATGGGGGCTTGCACTGATAGACAACGTCGAGGATATCCTCAGTATTTCTGAATTCGGCGTGGTACTGCTGCTGTTCCTGATTGGCCTGGAACTGAAGCCGAGCAAATTGTGGTCGCTGCGGCGGCCAATCTTTGGCTGGGGTGGAATTCAGGTGTTGCTGGTCAGTGCAGCACTGGCGGGGGCTGCGCTGGCTTCAGGCGTTGATTGGCGAGTCGCATTAATCGCTGGCATGGCGATGTCCCTCTCGTCCACGGCGATTGTCCTCGCCACACTGGACGAGCGAAAGCTGATGTCCAGCCCCGCCGGTTCCAGCAGCTTTTCCATACTCCTGTTCCAGGATATCGCGGCCATTCCGATGATTGCGCTGGTGCCGCTGCTTGCCGGTGCCGGCTCTGCGGGGCATGGCCAGGGCTGGCTCGCACCTGCCAAGCTTGCCGCGGTTTTGTTTGCCCTGGTAGTTGTCGGGCGCTATCTGGTCAATCCAGTCATGCGGCTGATTGCCCAAACAGGCCTGCGTGAGCTCTTCACGGGTTTTGCACTCTTGCTGGTCATCGGGATTTGCCTGTTGATGCAATCGGTCGGCCTGTCGATGGCGCTTGGCACATTCATGGCAGGTGTACTGCTGGCCGATTCGGAATATCGGCACCAGCTCGAGAGCGACGTCGATCCTTTCAAAGGGCTTTTGCTTGGCCTGTTTTTCATGGCCGTCGGGATGTCAGCCGACTTCGGCCTCCTGCGTTCCGATGCGATGCTGGTTGTGGGGCTTGTCGCAGCGCTGCTGGTACTGAAAGGCGGGTTGATGTACCTGCTCGCGGCATGGTTCGACATCCCGCGCAATCAACGACTGTTCTTCGCGCTATTGATGTCGCAAGGCGGCGAGTTCGCATTCGTCGTATTCGGCGCTGCCGAAGGCGTGCTTGGAGCCAGGGTGTCCGCTTTGCTGGTGATGGTGGTCACGTTATCGATGGTGACGACGCCGTTGCTCCTGCTTGCTTACGATATGCTGGTTGCACCGCGCCTGGCGGGAGAAAAGAAAAAGCGCAAGCAGCAGGCAGCCGAGGAGTTCGACTCGCAGAACCCAGTGATCATCGCGGGATTCGGCCGCTTTGGCCAGATTATCGGACGCCTGCTGATGGCGAATCGCGTCGGTGTTACGGTGCTGGACCACGATCCGGACCAGATTGAGTTGCTGCGGAAGTTCAAGCTCAAGGTCTATTATGGCGATGCGACACGCCTTGACCTCCTGATCGCGGCGGGCATCGGCCAGGCAAAGGTCCTGGTGGTCGCCATTGACGATGTTGACAGCAGCCTGGCGCTGGTGGATGCCGTGCGCGGGCGCTTTCCCGAGTTGACGATCCTCGCGCGGGCGCGCAACGTCACCCACTATTATGAGCTGCTGAATCGCGGAGTCACGCTGATCGAGCGTGAAACGTTCGCGGCTTCGCTGCAGTTGGGAGCCCAGGTGCTGCAAGTGCTGGGCTTCAGTTCAGACCGTGCCGAGCAGGCGTACAAGATCTTCCAGACGCATAACCTCAAAGTGCTCAAGGAAGTCCATCCCCATTACCAGGACCAGGAGAAGGTCATTTCGCTGAACCTCAAGGCCAGGCGCGAACTGGAGGAAATGTTTGCAGGGGATGCGGCGGCGTTCGATGCATCGGGGGCTGCCCAGGAAGTGGATAGCCATGCCAAAAGCGGATAGGGAAATCCTAAATCGCTATAACTGGCCTGTGGCCGCCGCAAGTAGAATCCGGCAGTATGAAGAAAATCCATCTCATGCTTGCGTCATTGGCTTGCTCCTTTGCGTTCAACGCCATTGCGGCCGACATCAAATATGCGAATCCGCTTGTGCTGCAGCGGGCCGACCCGTTTGTCGAACTGCAGAAGGACGGCAATTACATCTTCACCGCAACGGTGCCGGAGTACGACCGCATTGAGCTGCGTCGCACCCGCAATTTGAACCAGCTGGCGTCAGCCGAGACCAAAGTGGTCTGGCGCAAGCACGACTCCGGCCCTATGAGCTTCCATATCTGGGCGCCGGAGATCCATCGGATTGACGGCAAGTGGTATATCTACTTTACAGCCGGCCGCGCCGATGCGCACTGGGAGATTCGCCCCTACGTGCTCGAAAATGCGTCGGCCGATCCCTTCAAGGGGGAATGGAAGGAGTTGGGCCAGGTAAAGACCGGATGGGAAAGCTTCTCGCTCGATGCGACAGTTTTCAGCCACAAGGGCAACCGCTATTTTGTCTGGGTGCAGAAGGGGCGCACGCCGGAGGAGGGCGATGGCACCAATATCTACATCGCACGCATGGACTCGCCTTCGACCATTACCGGCAAGGTCACCATGCTGACAAAGCCTGAATATCCGTGGGAGCGCGTGAAGTACCCGGTCAATGAAGCGCCGGCGGTACTGGTCCGCAACGGTAAAGTGTTCCTGACCTATTCGGCCAGCGCGACGGATGCTAATTATTGCCTCGGACTGTTGACGGCAAGCGCTGATGCGGACCTGCTCGATCCTGCTTCGTGGAAGAAGTCACCGGAGCCAGTATTCAAGAGCAGCGACGCGAACAAGCAATACGGTCCTGGCCACAACAGCTTCACCACCACGCCTGATGGCAAGACCGACGTCCTGGTCTACCATGCTCGCGACTATCGCGATATCAAGGGCAACGAGCTGCAGAACCCGGACCGGCATACTCGCGCGCAGGTCATTCACTGGAACCCTGACGGCATGCCTGTGTTCGGGGAGCCTGGCAACTGAATCGAAGGTGGTTGTAAACCTTTGTTCGGCTGTCCCGAATGTTCCAGATCAGTCGACTGGAGCTTTTACCCGCGGCTGTTTGCCCTTGGTGTAGACCGACACCACGACTTTCCAGTTGCGCTCATGGGCGGAGGAAATGGTACGGTTGCAACTCACCGCTACGCTCTTGCGGCCCTCACTCACTACCCAAGCCGCCTTCATTCGAACCTGGCAGGCGGGCACCCAAATCCTGTAGTCGGGTCCCAGTAGTCGCAACTCCGTCTTGTTTTCTGCGTTGTGCTGGTCAAGAAAGCGTTTGGCGGTAGCTTGAATTTCGCAGAGTACCGGATCAGGCCCATGCTGAACTCCGAAATTGTACGGTGGCTCGCAGATCACTCCGCCCGCCCGGGCAGGGACGGATATGAGGAGCAGAGTCGAGGCGCTTGCCAGTTTTGTAAGGACAGTCAAACCATTTCCTTTTTCGTCGCTCTGCCGATTGGCGAGACTTTGGGTATTATTGTCACTCTGACCCGCTACCGCAAACGCTTTTGAGCCTCGACATGACCACTACTCCTCAATTCGATTCAAGCCTGCCCCTCGACATGATCATCTTTGGCGGCGTGGGTGATCTCGCCATGCGCAAGCTGCTGCCGGCACTGTATATGGCGCACCTGCACGGCAACCTGCCGCCTGGAACCCGCATCATTTCCACCGGGCGCCAGGAGTATGACCGCACGGCCTACCTGGCCTTCGTCGAGGAACATTCGCGCCCCTTCATCAGCGGCGAAAACTTCACCGAAGAAGCCTGGCGCAGCTTCCTGCAGTTGCTGGAGTTCGTGCGCATCGACATTGAAAAAGATGGCATGGCCCCCCTGGCCAAGGCTTCGCGAAACGGCGCGGAACGCGTGTTCTACCTGGCCACGGCGCCTTCGCTGTTCACCACCATTTGCGACAAGCTGGCCGAAGCCGGCCTGGTCGACCGCAACGCCCGCGTGGTGCTTGAAAAACCGCTCGGCCGCGACCTGGCGTCCGCAGTGGAGATCAATGAGGCGGTCGGCAAGCATTTCGAGGAATCGCAGATCTATCGTATCGACCATTACCTGGGCAAGGAGACCGTGCAAAACCTCATGGTCCTGCGCTTCGGCAACTCGATCCTGGAACCGTTGTGGCGTGCGCCGAACATTACCAGCGTGCAGATCACGGTTGCCGAAGAGGTGGGCGTGGGCAGCCGCGCCGGTTTCTACGACAGCGCCGGCGCCATGCGCGACATGGTGCAAAACCACCTGTTGCAATTGCTGTGCATCGTTGCCATGGAGCCGCCTGCCTCGCTGGCGCCGGACGCGGTACGCGACGAGAAGCTCAAGGTCCTGCGTTCGCTGCGCCGCTTCAGCCTTGCCTCGATTGCGCGCGATACCGTGCGTGGCCAGTACGTGCGCGGCGTGAGCGGCAACCAGGAAGTGCCGGGTTACCTGGAAGAGCGCAATGTGCCGGCTGGCAGCAGCACCGAGACGTTCGTGGCAATGCGGGCCCACGTCGATACCTGGCGCTGGTCCAAGGTGCCGTTCTACCTGCGTACCGGCAAGCGCATGGCGCGCCGTTCGTCCAAGATCGTGATTGAATTCGCCAATCCGCCGTTCCCGCTGTTCCCCGAGACCCCCGGCGGCGTAGCTAACCGCCTGGTGATCGAACTGCAGCCGGAAGAGGCGATCAAGCTGCAGCTCATGGCAAAACAGCCCGGCAGCGGCATGCAGATGCAGCAGGTGGCGCTCAACCTGGACCTGCAGTCCGCGTTTTCGCAGCGCCGCGCCGAAGCTTACGAGCGCTTGCTGATCGACGTGGTGCGCGGACGCCTGACCCACTTCATGCGCCGCGACGAACTGGAAGCGGCCTGGGAATGGGCGGATCCGATCATCAACGGCTGGAGCTCCCTGGCCGAGAAGCCTTATCCCTATGCGGCCGGCACCTGGGGGCCGACCGAGTCGTTCGCGCTGCTGGCGCGCGATGGCTTCAGCTGGGTGGAGTAAGCACGCTTGCTGCGGAAGCCGCATTGTGACGATACAATTGCGGCCGTCCCAACAAGTGGAGTAAGGAAATTAAGAAGCTTGCACTGATCTTTGCACTGATTTGCAATCAATCTTACGCAGACCCGGTGATCGGCGTTTCCGATGGTGATACGCTGACTGTGCTGAGCAAAGGCCACCCCGTAAAGGTCCGCCTTGCGAACATCGATGCGCCGGAAAAGAAACAACCCTTCGGCGCGCGCTCGAAGCAGTCGCTGTCGGACCTGTGCTTTGGCCGCGATGCGACGCTCGATTCGGGTAAACAGGATCGCTACGGACGCACGGTGGCGGTGGTGCATTGCGGCAGCGTCAACGCCAATGTGGCCCAGGTCCGCAAAGGAATGGCCTGGGTCTATCCCCAGTACAACCACGATCCTTCGCTGCCGGCTATCCAAGCCGCGGCGCGCAGTTCCCGGACAGGCTTATGGGCGGAGCGGGATCCGCTCGAGCCCTGGCTGTTCCGCAAGGAGCGCAAGGCGCGCAGCAGCTACCTGAACTAGGCGCTGCGTCCTTCGAACAGATCCTTCATCCCGCGCAAGCCGGCGGTCAGGCATTCGACCGTCGCCGACACTTTCGGCACGCCACGCAGTTGGCGTGGCGTGAGCAGCCACAGTTGCGAACGGAAGTCCGTCAGCAGCGGCGAAACGCGGCGCAGGCGCGGATTGGCGTCGCCCAGGTGGCAGGGCAAAATGCCCACGCCAAGTCCCTCTTCAAGTAAGCGGCATACTGCCAGAGTGCTGGAGCAGTGCACCACGGCGCGCCGCATCAGGCCTTCCGCTTCCAGCCATTTCGACGATGCCAGGTGCCCCAGCGATTCATCGACCGTGATCCAGGCCTGCTCGTGCAGGTTCTCTTCGGATACGTTGGGCCAACCCGCCGGGGCATAGATGGCCACCTCGATATTGCAGATCACGCGTCCAATCAAGTCTCCATCGGGTTCACCGCCGGAGCGTAGTGCGATATCGGCTTCGCGCTGGCGGACGTTGGCCAGGTTTTCGCCGGTTTGCAGGTTGATCGTGATATCGGGCAGTTCGTGTCGGCAGCGCGCCAGCAGCGGCGGCACTACCCGAGGCATCAGCACTTCGGTTGTGGTCAGCGTCAGGCGGCCGGTGGCTCCCATTTCGGCATCCCGCTCCAGGTCGCGCAAACGCTGGTCGAATTCTTCCGCGAGCGCCAGTAGCTCCGTCGCGGCAACCGTTGGCTGGTATCCCTGCCTGCTGCGCTCGAACAAGGTGGCACCCAGGCCTGCCTCGATATCGCGGATGCGGCGGAACAGGGTTGGATGGCTCGAGCCCAGCGCTTCTGCGGCTTTGGACAGGGAGCCGTGGCGGGCAACGGCAAGAATGACCTGGAAGTCGTTCCAGGCGAGTCGGCTGGTCAGGAATTTGCTCATCGCTGCATTCTAATCGCGTTGTTCATTTTTGAAAGCACGTTGTTCATCCTGATGCTGTCGCGCATTGGCGCTGGCGCTGAAAATGGCGCCATCCAACCACTCATAGAAGGAAAGAAAATGATTCGCAAGCTCCTGATTGCTGTTGCTTTGCTGATTGCCGCCGCTGCGCATGGCGCAGAGAATGCGGCCTGCAGCGCACCGGAATACAAGCAGTTCGATTTTTGGGTCGGTAACTGGGAAGCTTTTGACCGCGACGGCAAGCTGCTGGGGCACACGCTGATCGAAAAGATAGAGCAGGGCTGCGTCTTGCAGGAATGGTGGCGCGGCAACGGTGCGGAGAACGGCGCCGGCACAAGTCTCAGCATGTACGACCGCAAGCATAAGCTGTGGCGCCATGTCTGGACCAGTGCGCGCGGTAATTTCGCCCCAATCGACGGCGGCTGGCAGGGCGACCGCATGCTGATGACCGGCTACTTCGTTAATGACAAGGGCGAGCGGGAGTTTCATCGCACGGTATGGAAGCCGGTTCCAGGCGGCGTGCACCACGTATGGGACTCGACCACCGATGGCGGCGTCACCTGGACCATCCTGCATGAAGCATGGCTGCGCCGTACCGAAAAAGTGCTTGTGAAGTAGGGCGCCTGCAGGCGCCGGCAAACTGCTTTACTATTGTCCGGCTGAATACAACCAACTCACAAGGACCAAGATGGCGGAATTCAAATTGCACTGCTTTGCTGCTTCCGGCAACTCGTACAAGGTTGCCCTGTTCCTGGCATTGGCCAACGCGGACTGGGAGCCTGTGGTGGTGGACTACTTCGGTGGCGAGACGCGCACCGAGGGCTGGCGCGATAACCTGAATGAAATGGGCGAAATCCCGGTGCTTGAGCACAAAGGCTTGAAGATCAGCCAGTCCGGCGTGATCCTCGACTACCTGGCTGAGACCACCGGAAAATTCGGCGCGCGCAACGACGACGAGAAGCGCGACATCTGGCGCTGGATCCTGTTCGACAACCACAAGTTCACCAGCTATTACGCCACCTTGCGCTTCATGTACGGGCTGCAGAAGACCGGCGATACGCCCGTCACCCAGTTCCTGCGCGAACGTGCCATTGGCGCCTACCGCATCGTCGACAAGCACCTGGCGAATGCCGATTTCCTGGTCGGCGACCGCCTGACCATCGCCGACCTGTCGCTGGCTGGCTATGTCTACCTGCCGGAAGAAACGGGCATCGACATGGCCGAATTCCCGCACATCGCGGCGTGGAAGGAGCGCATCAGCGATATGCCCGGCTGGCGCCATCCGCATGACCTGATGCCTGGCAAGAAGTCGTTCTAAGTCATTCGGCGAGGAAGGCTTTCATGGCCTTGGTCGGCTTGCCGTCGTCGCCCCATGCGCTGAGCGGGTATTTGCTCCAGCTGCGCGCACCCAGGGGCTCCCAATAAATGACGCCGAGGCCCTTCTGGTTTGGCACCGCTTTGACTTTGCGCTGCACGGCAACCAGCATGTCGTAGGTGTTTTGCGGGCGGCGGTCTTCGCCGCCCACTTCCACCACCATCACTTCCTTGCCGTAGCGCTCGGCCATGTCGTTCATGTTGCGGGCAAGGTCGCCTATCGACTTCCTGTAATCCGGTTTGCCGGGCAGCCAGTACGGGTAATACGACATGCCGATCACGTCGTATCGCGCGCCGTTGGCCTTTGCGTTGTCGAACCACGTCCTGAAACGCTTGCTGTCGTTGCCACGGTCTAGGTGCAAGATGACCTTGGATGAAGGGCTGACGGCCTTGATGGCGTCGTAGCCCTTGTTGATCAGTTGCGCCAGTTGCGGCCAGTTGTCGGTGTGGCCTTCCGGGTAGATCATGCCGGTCGGCGTTTCGTTCCCAACCTGGACCCATTCCGGCGTCACGCCAGCGGCCTTGAGGGCGCTCATCACCTCGTAAGTATGGTTATAAACGTCGTCCATCAGGCGAGGGAAGTCGTGGCCCATCCACGCTGCGGGCTTGCGCTGCTGCTGCGGATCGGCCCAGCTGTCGCTGTAGTGAAAGTTGATCATCACCCGCATGCCCATTCTCTGTGCGCGGACGGCCATGGCGACGGTTTCGTCCTTGCTGTTGTGGCCATTGGTCCTGTCTTCCGAAGGATTCACCCAGGTGCGCAGGCGCACCGTGTTGATGCCGTGGTTCTTGAGGATTTGCAGCGCGTCTTCCTGCTTTCCCTGTTCGTCATAAAACTTGTAGCCGGTGGCTTCCATCTGCTGCAACCAGCCAATGTCGGCGCCTTTGGCGAATTGCCCAGCCCTGGCGGGTAATGCAATGGCCGTGATCAAGGCAAACAGCAGCCCTAACTTCTTCATCTTGTTCTCCCTGTAATTGGTTTGGGCAAGATGCTAGCGCAAGGCCTTCTTTCATAGGTATGCTGAAAGTCGTCAGGTGCATGAAGGTTTGATATGGCCTTCGGCCCGCGCACGATCTTGCGAAATGCTGATAGGATCTGGCGGATGAAGAGGGAGGCCCTGAATGATTGCAATCCTTGAGGAACGGTTCAGCAAGAACGCACAGCGTCACGCCGGGCTGGCGTGGGAATTGGTTCTCGCAAGGCTCGATGAGAGCAAGTTGAAAGTGCTGGCTGAAATGGAACGCACCGGCGGCGAACCGGATGTCGTCGGCGTGGATCCGTCGACTGGCGAGGTGGTGTTCTGCGATTGTTCTCCGGAGAGTCCGGCGGGGCGCCGTAGCCTGTGTTTCGACAGAGCCGCCTTGGATGCGCGCAAGGAGAACAAGCCGGCCGGGAGCGCGCTGGAAATGGCGAAAGCGATGGGCGTCAGCATGCTTACGGAGGCCGAGTACCGCCACCTGCAAACGCTGGGTGAATTCGACCGCAAGACGTCCAGCTGGGTGCAGACTCCGGCTGAAATACGCAAACAGGGCGGCGCCTTGTTCTGCGACCGCCGTTATGGCCAGGTCTTCCTGTACCACAACGGCGCCGAGTCGTATTACGCGGCGCGCGGCTTCCGCTGCCTGCTGCGGGTCTAAGGTGACAGGAAGCGTTCCAGGGTCTGCATCATCTCGTCGATGTCGAGCGGCTTGGGAATGAAATCGTCCATGCCGGCCGCCAGGCAATCGGCGCGCTCGGATTCCATCACGCCGGCGGTCATCGCCACGATAGGCAGCGTCAGGCCCAGTTCCTGGCGAATGACGCGGGTGGCCGTGTAGCCGTCCATGACCGGCATTTGCACGTCCATCAGGACCAGGCGGTAGGCGTCCGGCGCGGCGCGCAGCTTGCGCACGGCTTCTTCTCCATTGTTGGCGACTTCGATGGTTGCCCCGGCTCGCTCCAGGATGCCGACGGCGACCAACTGGTTCATGGCATTGTCTTCCACCAGCAGCAGGTGGCCGCTGAGGCGCTGTGCCGGCGGCGCGTCCGCGGGCGGTTCGCCGGTGTCGGCCTTGTCCAGCACTTCGTGCACCGTATCGAAAAGGGTGGAGGCGGTAATCGGCTTGGTGACCAGGCCCTCGCGATCGGCGTCCTCTTCCAGCATCTTGCTGCGTTCATAAGCGCTCACCATGAGTATGACCGGTACCGAAGGCGCTTCGGCGTGGCGCAGCGAGTCGATATAATGCTGGTCCTCGGCTGGCATGCTCCAGTCGGCGAGTATCACGTCGTACGGCAGCTCGCGCTGGCCGGCAAGGGCCAGCATTTTTTGCGCTTCGGCGCTGCTGGAGGCCACGTCGACGCCCCAGCCCCAGGCTTGCAGCGTCTTGGAAAGGTAGACTCGGCTGGTGAAGTGGTCGTCCACCACCAGGACGCGCAGAGGGCGCGAGCCGGCGCCGGTCGAAGCTTGCTGCTGCCCCGAGGGCACGGTGCCGAAGGGCAGGGTAACGGTAAAGGTGCTGCCTTCTCCGGGGCGGCTGTCAAGCTCGATGCTGCCGCCCTGCAGTTCGACCAGGCGCTGGCAGATCACCAGTCCCAGCCCGGTGCCGCCGAATTTGCGGGTGACCGATTCATCGGCCTGGACAAAGGGCGCAAACAGGTTGGCCTTCTGTTCCTGCGAGATGCCGATGCCGGTGTCGCGCACGATGAAACGCATGACGCTGAGCTGTTCGGTGCATTCGGCACATTCGATCTTGAGGCTGACTTCACCGCGTGCCGTGAACTTGATGGCGTTGCTGGTCAGGTTGACCAGTATCTGCTGCAGGCGCAGCGGATCTCCTACCAGCATGCGCGGCACGTCCGGCTCCACCCCGATGGCCAGTTCCAGTTCCTTCTCGCCGGCGTTCACGCTCATGATGGTCGATACGGAATGCAGCACCGAGTCGAGTTCGAAGCGGGCAGAATTCAACTGTATCTTGCCCGCTTCGATCTTGGAAAAGTCGAGGATGTCGTTAAGCAGTGCCAGCAAGGATTGCCCCGAGGTGCGCAGCATGGTCAGGTAGCGCCGCTGCTCCAGCGACAGCGGCGTGGTGGTCATCAGGTGAGCCATGCCCAGAACCGCATTCATCGGCGTGCGCAATTCGTGGCTCATATTGGCGAGGAAGGCGCTCTTCGCTGCATTGGCTGCCTGCGCTTCCTTGACGGCCTCGCGTAGTGCCGCCTGCGACTTTTTCAGTTCGGTCACGTCGCGCAGCACGCCCACAAAGCGATACTTGCCCTCGTCGCTGATGGCATTGATCGTCAATTCCACGGTAAACAGGCTGCCGTCCTTGCGCATGGCCGGCAGTTCGACTGCCCCCTTGCCAATCACGTGCGGCTGCCCGCCTGACAGGAAGCGGTGCATGCCTTGCTGGTGCGCAGCGCGCATGGATTCCGGCATCAGGACCTGGACCCCGGCACCGATGACTTCTCCCGGCGCGTAGGCGAAGATCTGGCTTGCTGCGCGGTTGAAAGTCTCGATCTGGCCTTCTTCATTGATGGTAATGATGCCCTCGCCGACGCTGTCGACGACGGTGCTGATGCGCACATTGGCATCCTCAAGCTGGTCGGTGCGCTCGTGGATCAAGCCTTCGAGCTGGCGGATCCTGCCGCTGATGAACCACGCCAGGCCGAAGCCTGCCAGCAGCAAGACCAGCACGATCCAGGTCAGCCAGGTAATTGATGCCAGAAGTTCTTGCAGAATGGAGGCGCGCGGAATGCCCACAGCAACTGCCCAGCCAGTGCGTTCGGAGCGGGTGAACACCGTATATACCGGAATGCCTTCCAGGGTGGTGGATTCGAACACATCTTCGTTCGTCTCGGACAGCCGTTTGAGCAAGCTTGCCGACCCGGGCTTGCCAACGAAGCGTTCCGACTCATGAGTGCGAGCGACGATTACGCCTTGGCGATCGAAGATGGCGATGACGCGGTCTTTGGGCAAGGTCTCCGAGGTGAGTACGCGCCCGAGATGGACCGGCTGGTAGCCGACCGACAGGCAATAGACGACCTGGCCGCCACGTATGACGGGCACGTGGACTGCGACCAGCGGCTTGCGGGTGACGCCGCCGATGAAAACGTCCGAAACCACGACCTGTCCCGTTTCGAATACGTGCTGGATACGCTCACGGCTGCCGGGATCAGGAATCGGCTCACCAAAAGGACGCAGGGTGTTGAGCAACTGGACCGAGTCGCGCGTGCTGAGGACAATATTGGAGCCAGGGAAGCCGGCATTGACGATGCTGACTGCCTTGCGATGGAATCCGGCCATATCACCCTGGTCCAGCTCCGCCGACATTGCCAGCGCACGCGCCGCCACGATGCCAAGATCGAGGTCGCGGTCGACGGCCTGCATCATCGAACGGACCACGAACAGCGAGTCGCGCTCGACCTGGGCGCGCTCACGGGTGTAGAAGTGCTGGATCAGGAGGCCAAAGCCGAGGGTCGCTGGCAAGGTGCATGCCAGCACCAGTGCGAACAGCATGCGGCGCAGGGTGGGGCGTCTCGGTTGCCGGGTTCGAGCCAAGTTGCATCTTCCTTCAGGTGGGCAAGTTGTAAGATGGTCATGTCATTGTACAGTTGTAAGCCTCGACCGGGCGCTGGATTCCCATGGTGTGCATGGCCCGCCGCGCAACTTCTGCGACATTCGGCGCCGCGTCGCCCCAGCGGTCAAACGGCGTGCGCAAGATGCTCATGATGTCGCGGTCGGAAACGCCTGCGGTGGCAAGGTAAGCCCAGGCATAAACACCGCCGTAGACGAAGTCAATGCAATGGGCGTTCAGGATCAATTGTTTGCCAAAACGGCCATCGCGGGAAAAGGTGGGCGTGCGCATGAGGTGTCATGATGAACTGGCGCACAAGAGCGGGGTGCAGCGGAAAACTGGGCAATGGCATGCGGGGCGGGGCCTGCCGTTGCTCGCGTTCCTGCACTCTAGCATGCGATTCGCGGCCGCATCAAGCTTTTGCCGCCGCCCCGTGGTACATCAATCAGCTGCGCCAGGCGAGGATATATTCCTCGGCCAGGGAATGGCCCTCGATCATGGCGGAGCGGGCGTTTGAAAATGGCGGAGTGATTTGTTGCTCCTGTCGTCCCTGCCATGTCAGGTGCGCCCTGTACCCCGTTGCATCGTGGACTACGGTGACCGTATAAGTGAAGCCATCGACGCTGGCGGTACTCTCGGCTTCCAGGTCACTTGGGACGAGTTCATTCATCCGATCTCCTCCTTTAACCAGGCTGGACTACTTTACGCCAGCCGGGCGGGAGGGTCTGTGCGCCCTTGCACTAACAGCTGGACTTCAGCCCGGCTCGACGTCGCGCGGCGGCAAGAAGAAGCTGCGTGGCGATTGCCGGAATCGCTGCCACACCAGTCCAGCCAGCGCGCGGCCACGTCCGAAACTGACACGGCGCGAGCGCAGCGCAACCATCAGTGCCAGCGTAAAACTTACCGCCAGGTTGGTCAGCGCAATCAGCGCAATCCCCGACAGTGACAGCAGCCATTGTTCCGTCGTGAGCTGGTAGTTCAGTCCAACCAGCGCGAAGGCGAAATTGGCGCTGGAGAAGGTGACGTGGCGGATGTCGATCGGCAATCCCAGTACGAAGCCGATGGTGCCGATCGTCCCCAGCATGATGCCGAAGAAGAAATTACCTGCCAGGGCGCCAAGGTTGCGGCCGATGTAATCGGTGACGCGCGCCAGGCGCTGTTCGCCCAGCAGCGAGCGCAACCAGCGCAGCTGCCGCAGGCGGGCTGCGATATCGTTGTAGGCAGCCTTGTTGTCGTAGTAGCCTGAGATCAGGCCGGACAGGAACAGGCAAACGCCGGCGATGGCTGCGTGCGGCAAGGCCAGGCTGTGGAGCGGGTCGATGTCATGCAGCAGGTGCTGCGCCTTTTCCGGGCCGGCCAGGTGCTGGCCGAAAGCCGCCTGCCATGCCACCGCGATGGCAAAGGCAGTCGGCATGGCCAGCGCCACGTTGCCGACGATGGCGACAAACTGCGAGCGCAGTACTTTCACCACCAGGCCCGCGAGTTCATCCAGCTTTTTGTGTCCCTCATCGATGGCGGCTGCAATGCGCGCGGCAGTCATGGCCGGCTGCTTGGTCGCGACGGTGAAGTGCAGCACGTGGATCAGCATGAAGCCGAGCGAGTAGTTCAGGCTATACAGGGCCGCATAGCCGATCGGGGCAAGCAGCAGGCGCGCCATCAGAACCTTGAGTGTGGCCATGAAGCCGACGATGAAGCCGGCGCCGGCGGCGGAGCGCATCATCGACAGCCATTCGGCGCGCGTGCTGGCGACATAATGTTCGCCCGAACGGCCGGCATGCTCGGTCACCTGCAAGGCCAGCAGCTCGGTGTTGGTCTGGAACAGGTCCGTGAGGCTCAGCTTTCGGTTGTCGGCCTCCACCAGTTGGCGGAACAGGCCGAGCGCGTAAGGCAGGGCCTCCTGCAGCGAGGGCGCTTCCAGCATGTCCAGCAGGATGCGCAGACGGTCAATGCTTTGCGTCAGCCGCAGCAGCAGACGGGTCAGGCTGACCGATACGCCTTGCACGGATGCCGTCTTGCGTGCGCGGCCGATGATCTCTTCGCACTGGCTGAGGAGCACGTCGAGATGGCGCGCGTCCGGCACCTCGGCCTGCGGGTCGACCAGGCGGGCGCGCCAGGCTTCCGTCAACTGTACCAGTTCGGCGTTCTGGCGCAGGAAGGGCGACTCGAACCGTTCGATGTCCGGATGGACGCGCACCAGTTCGGGCTCCAGGCCGATGGCGCTGATGCGGTAGGACAGCACCTGCACCGCTTCCAGCAATTCGCCCAGCACCTGGCCTTGCAGCCATCCGTGCGCCGGCAACTGGAGCGCTTGCAGCAAGTCCAGCCAGACGGAGGGTTCAACGCCGCTGACCCACTTGTAATCGTCCTGGTGGTCGAAGACCTGGCCGAAGACGTCCTTCAGGTATTCGTCGTTGACGGTCGGCGGCAGCCATTTGTGGTTCAGGCGGCGCCATAGTTCGCCGAAGAAGCCCTGGTTTTGCAGGACGCCGGTATCGGTGAGCAGGTGCACCAGCTTGCGCTGTCCGATTACTTCGGCAATGTATTCGCGCAGGGCGTGCGCCCATTCGGGCCGCGTAGCGAGGAGGTGCGCGAGGGCGCGCAGCCGGTTGGTAGCCTGTTGCAGGTCGCTGGCGTGCCTGGGACGCAAGGTGCCAACCAGTTCCTGCAGCAGGGACGTATCGCGCGATGGGCCTGCGGCCTCGATGCGCGCCAGAATGCTGTCCATCATCATTTGCGACAGCATACTGGCGTTCGCGCTGCTTGTCCAATCAGGAACTTAGCGTAGCCTTAAGGCGCTTGCCGCCGATCGTGACGTTTTCCAGCGTGAGGTCGGCCACGTTATGGAGCCAGATTGGCTGCGTGGCGTTGACCGGATTGCCGAAATCGCAGTTGGTGACCGTAACCCGGCGCACCGGCAGCACCGGCGGCGCTGGTTGCGGGCCGTTGTAGTCGCTGGCGACCGGTCCCAGGATGGCAATGGCCTGGTAGCAGGAACCGGTGGTGCCGCCTTTCGTCACGTTGCCGACGGTGATGTTCTCGATGTGGACGTCGGAAACCTCCGGCGGCCGGATGCGCACGCTGTCTGCGCCGGGCTGGTAGTCGCAATCGAAGGAGATCACGGCTCCGGCAGCGGTGGCAAGGCCTTTGGTGTCGATCGGAGAGCCTGGCAGCAGGGTGTAGTGCGAGGCGCTGAGCTGCACGCCGTTCGGGACCTTCACGTTCCTGACGTAGAAGTGGCGCAGGTAGCCGCCGCGGTTCATATTGGTCTTGAGGCGGATCGCAATATTCAGAGGGTCGGTTTGCCAGTGCACATTCTCGAACACCAGGTCGCGCGCGTAGACGTGTTCAATGCCGCCCGCCATCTCGGAGCCGAGCGTCACCGCGCCGTGGCCGCTATGCATGGTGCAGCCCTGGATCACGATATTGCGTGTCGGGCCGTACTGGATGTCGCGGTTCTTGCCGGCCTTGATGGCGATGCAGTCGTCGCCTGAATCGAAGACGCAGTCCTCCACCAGCACGTGGTCGCAGGCTTCGGGGTCGAAGCCGTCGCTGTTCGGGCCGCGGCTTTCCGCATGGACCTTGCGGATCACCAGGTTGCGGCAGTTGACCGGATGGTGCTGCCAGAAAGGGGTGTTCTGCACGTGATAGCCTTCGAGCAGGACGTTGGTGCAGTTGATGAAGTGGATCATCGGCGGGCGCAGGTAGTGGCCCTTGCCGAACACGCGCTGTTCGACCGGCACGCCGGCTTCCGACAGCGCGGGGAGGTAGCGTTCGTCGCTGCGCCATTTGTCGCCTTCACCCTCGATCAGCTTGCGCAGGGCGGCGTTCAGTCCCGGCGCGACCTCCGACAGCGGCTTGTTGAGCGGATTGGGGACGACTTGCGTCGGCTGGCCGTCCTTGTAGCCGGGGGCGGTGGTTTGCGAGACAGCGTTCATGGTGCGATTGCGGCCTTTCCAGGACCACCAGCAATCGCCGGCCTCGTTGAAGGCAACGCCGCCCTGGCCGTCCAGCTTCGAGGTCCAGTCTTCGCCCGTCAGCGCGATGTTCCTGGCATTGACGGCGTACACCATGGGCGAGTAGTTCAGGCAATCGTTGCTTTGCCAGCGAGAGAGCGTAAGCTTGCCGTTCGCGCCGCAGTCGAATTCGCCGTGGCGGGCGTAATCGTCGGGCTGCTGCGAGAACAGGATATGGGCGCCGGCCTGCAGGTGGACATGGACGTTGGAGCGCAACACCAATGGACCGGCGCAGTACCAGTAGCCTTTGGGAATGACCACGCGGCCGCCGCCGGCCCCAGCGCAGGCGTCAACGGCAGCCTTGAAGTTTGCGTAGCAATCATGGGCATCGTCGGCCTGGGTCGGGACCAGTTCCTGGTCGTCGTGGGTGACCCAGGCTTTGACCTGCTTCGTGGCGCAGGATTTCGCGCCGAAAGTGGTGACCAGGAAGTCTTCCTTGCGGAAGCTGACCGGCGCGCGCAGCGCCGCGACGATGGCGTCGGCGCGCCGCCAGGCCGCCGCGCGCATGGCCGCACCGCTGGAGCTGGGCGCAGCCAGGGCCGGCAGCCATTGCGGAACGAGAAGGGCGGCAGCGCCGGCCTGCAGCAGGCTGCGCCGGCGTTGTTGTCGTAAAACTGTCAAGGCAAGGTCTCCTAAGCAGAGAAGGTTCGGGTAACGCGTCCAAGGTGCACGCGCATGGCTTTGCGGGCAGCGGCCGGATCGTGGCTGGCGATGGCCTGCAGGATGGCGCGGTGGTCGCCCAGGGTTTCCTTGCGCAGCTCTTCGGTCTGGAAATGCTCCTTGAGCTTGTGCCACAGGTCGCCGCGCTGGTCCCACAAGTGGTTCATCACGCCGACCAGCGCGCTGTTGCCGGTGGCGTTGGCAATCGCCATGTGAAAGTTGCGGTCGGCTTGTTCGTTGGTGGCCACGTCGTCGTGGTCGCGTTCCATGGCTTCCACCGCCACGAGGATGGCGTCGATGGCGCGGTCGGTCGCCACCTGCGCTGCGATAGCGGCAATCTCGGACTCGATCACGCGCCGCGCGGACAGCACCTCGAACGGACCCGGTCCGGCCTGCGGCAGGGCGGGCACGTGTCCGGGACGGTCGCAGATATAGACGCCGGAGTTGCTGCGCACCTCCACCACGCCGGTCAGCTCCAGCGCAATCAGACCTTCGCGCAAGGAGGCGCGGCTGACTTCCAGCCTGGCCGACAGCTCGCGTTCCGACGGCAGGCGGTCGCCGCATGCAAATCCTTCGGTGGCGATCATCGCCTGGATCTTGTCCGCCACCTGTTTATATAGCCTGGTCTCCATGCGGTAAATTCTAATGTGGTCAGGCCAAAACAACAATCTGGACTGGCCAATAGTGGCTTTTTTGCACAATATTGGAATTTTCGCTTGTGAAATTGGCCTAACCACTTTAGTCTGTGGTTATACCAAAACCGAAAACCGATCAAACCAATTTGATCGCACAACTGGAGGAGACTCATGAATTACGTTGCAGGCCCTCAAACCAAGCGCGCCGTGCTGGCAGCAGCAGTTGCAGCTGCCGTACTGCAGATGGCCAACCAGGCCGCCGCCCAAACCGCCGCCCCGACCGACGAGTCGATGGCATCGGTGGTGGTGACCGGCTCCCTGATCCGCCGTGTCGCCAACGAGGGCGCCACCCCGCTCGTCACCATCAAGTCCAGCGAACTGCAGGCACGCGGCAACACCGAACTGAAAGACCTGGTGCTGGAAATGCCGCAATCGCTGTCGCTGGGCACCAATAGCGGCGCGGCCGGCCCGATCATCAACCTGCGCGGCCTGGGCCCGATGCGCACCCTGACGCTGTTGAACGGCCGCCGCCTGGCCAACGAGCCGCTGCAGGACCAGTATGTCTCCGTCAACGTGATTCCCCGCATGGCGCTGGACCGAGTGGAAACGCTGAACGGCGGCGCCGCGTCGATCTACGGTGCGGACGCCATCGGCGGCGTGCAGAACTTCATCACCAAGCGCGGTTTCGAAGGCGCCTCGCTCAAAGCCGAATATGCGCCGACTGAAAAGGGCGGCGCCGATTCGAAGAGCTTCGGCATGATCCTGGGTGCCGGCAACCTGTCGCGCGACGGCTGGAATGCCTATGTGGCGATCGACCACCAGAAGAAGGATGCGCTGTTCCAGGGCGATCGCCCGGAGCAGCATGATCCTGCCATCCTGCGCACGCTGGGCCTGGGCATCACGCCGGACGCGCGCAACGCGACCCCGGCCGCCAATTTCGGCTTTGCCCGCAATGCCAACTCGAACTACAACCCGGCATTCGCCACCGGCTGCCTGTCGCCGTACGCCACGCCGACCCTTGGCAACAACAGTACCGCCGCCACGCCTGTCTATGCGCCTGGCTGCGCACGCAATCCGCTGTACTGGAATGCGGTGACCGACGGCAGCGAGATCACCAACATCAGCGGCCGCGCCAGCATGAACCTGCCGGGCGGGCACAAGCTGGACCTGGACATCCTGCACTCCGAGTTCACGGTCCAGAAATACCGCGGCATGCAAGCGCCGGGGACCACCAACCCATTCACCACTTACTCGCTGCCGTCGACCAGCAAATACTATCCGGGCAACGGCATCACGCCGGCCGTGCAGGTGGTGGGCAGCAATACCGGCAGCAACACGCCAACCATGTTCATCGATCCGGCCAAGACCCCTGGTACGGTCAGCAACCTGAACATGAACAACCGGACCATCTACTTCCAGTGGGGTCCTGCCGAACTTGGCCCGGCATACCGTAACGACGAACAGACCAACGACCGCATCGTGCTGACCGCCGAAGGCGAGGTACTGGGCTGGGATTACCGCGCCGGCCTGAATTACGGCGAATCGAAGCGCGACACCCGCGCGGGTGCAGGCTACATTTCGTACACCAAGGCACAGGAAGGCTTCAACAACGGCACCCTGAATCCATTCGGGCTGCAGGACGCGGCCGGTGTGGCCTACCTGCAGAGCATCCAGGCAGACGACTACACCTACCGCCTGAACAAAGCCTTCAACCAGAGCGTGGACCTGACCCTGTCCAAAGGCATCTGGGACCTGAAGGGCGGACCTTTGACGCTGGCCGTTTCCGGTGAACTGCGCCGCGATGGCGCGCAAACCTTCAACGCGCCGCTGGACTATGTGCTCAAGAAAGCCGACGGCAGCTACAACATCGACGCCGCCGGCAACGTCGTGCAGTCCGACCTGGTGGGCGAGACCCCGCAAGGCGTGGCCAAGAAGATCCACCGCACGATTGCGTCCGTGCTGATGGAAGCCGATGCGCCGATCACCGACAAGTTCCTGCTGAATGCAGCGGTGCGCGCCGACCGTTATTACGACCTGAAACAGACCACCGTCAATCCCAAGCTGGCCGCGCGCTGGCAGCCGATCCAGCAACTGGTCCTGCGCGGTAATGTGAATACCGGTTTCCGCGCGCCGTCGATCATCGACATCCAGAACCCGACGCCGGAAGTGCGCAACCAGGTGATGGACGACCCGGTCCTGTGCCCAAGCTCGCAGCCGCTGGTGGCCGGCACCGGCACGCCGAAAGCCGGGTATACCTACGACCAGGTCTGCAACGTGGCCACCAACTACTGGACCAAGTCGCCCAACAACGACTTCCTGAAGCCGGAAAAATCGCGCGGCTTCTCCTTCGGCTTCGCGCTGGAACCGGTGAAGAACCTGTCGATCACCGTCGACTACTGGGGCTTGAAACTGCGCGACGTGCTGGGCGCCGTTACCATTGCCGAGATCCAGCAGAATCCTGCCAAGTACGAAGTGAACTTCGTGCGTAATGCCGACGGCACCATCGACCACATCGTGGCGAGCCAGGCAAACCGCGGCCAGACCCGTATCCGCGGCCTGGACCTGTCGGCCAGCTACAGCTTCCCGAAAACCAGCTTCGGCAACTTCGATGCGAAACTGGACGGCACTTATATGGACAAGTATGAGTTCCAGTCCGAGAAAAATGGTCCGTGGCTGAGCAACGTGGGCATCATCACCAACGATGGCCGTTTCGGCGGCTCGGGTCCGAACGCCGGCCTGGCCGGCCTGCCGCAGATCAACCCGCGCTGGAAGCACACAGCTTCGGTCACGTACACCAACGGCGACTGGGCCACGACGCTGTCGCAGCGCTATAACTCGGGCGTGACCGACGTCACCCCGCGCGCCGGCTCGACCCTGACCGAAGTGGAAGCCTACAAGCAGTACAACCTGAACGTGAACTACAAGGGCTTCAAGAACACGACCCTCAGCTTCGGCGTCAACAACCTGACCGAGGAATGGCCGCCACTGACCTCCAACAGCACTTACAGCGGTGGTTACGTGACCTCGATGGCTGATATGCTGGGCCGTGTCTATCGCTTCTCCGTGGAGTTCAAGTTCTAAATGCTGCTGCGCTGCCTGCTGCTTGCCTGCACCTTGCTGCTGTCGGCAGCAGGGGCGCACTGCGCGCCGCCCGGTCCAGGGGCGGTGGAGTTCGCGCCGGCGGCGGATGCTGTCGCCGCGGCTTCCGGTCCGTACTTCGTCGAGGCGCGGATGCGCGCCGCGCCGGGGGCGGCCGGGCAGGGCTATGTCATTGTCCGGTACGGCGACGAGCGCAACTGGCTGGGCTTTGGCCTGGACGCCGCTCCAGGCGGCAAGCTGGCGGTCAATATTGTTCGCCTGGTCGATGGCCAGCCGAAATTCCTCAAGCAGGTACGCATTGAGCCGGACGCGGATCAAGCTTTCTACACCATCCGCCTCGACGTGGATGGTGCGGCCCTCACGGCCTACCTCAATGGCACGCGCCTGATAGGCGTCGACGAGCCCAACCCGCTGCCGCCACGCGTCGGAGTGCTGGCGCAAAAAGGGCAGTTCGAAATCCTTGGCTTGCGAGCAGGCGACATCAGGCAGGCGCCGACCAGCATCGGGCTGGTCCACCGGCACAAGCAGCTGCGCCTGCAGCTTGGCGATGCGGCGCAGCGGTTCGCGGTGCGCGCGGCCAGCCGCGATGGCCTGCGAAAAGTGGGCTTTTCCGCCATATCGAGCGATGCGTCCTTGCTCGAAGCCAGCGCCGATGGCGACGAGCTGGTGCTGGTCCCGCACGGCGCCGGCAGGGCGGCAGTCACGCTTGCCAGTAAGGAAGATCCGAACGTGGCGGTGACGCTGGCGGTGCGCGTGGACCCTGCATTCGCGGCATCTCCTGCTGCCGTCCGGTTGGCGGGCAGGGCGTCGCCGGCTGCAGGTGAACGCGACGTTCCCGTCGACACGCGCCTGCAGCTGCGCTTCGACCAGGCGCCGGCCATTGGCGACAGCGGTTCCATTCGCATCGTCCGCGCGAAGGACGGCGTGACGGTCGATGTGATCCGCGCCGGGATGGAACTCGACGAAATCGGCGCCACCCGGGATGGCGTAAAGCGCGTGGCCCGCTACAAGGCAATCACTGCCGATGGCGCGACAGCGTCTATCCGTCCGCATGACGCCAGGCTGGAATACGGCACCGACTATTACATCCTGGTGGACGGCAAGCTGTTCTCCGGCGCGACGCTGGGGGGAGCGCAGTTTGCCGGGATCGGCAATGCGCGCGCCTGGACATTCCGCACCCGCGATCGCGCCCCCCAAAGCACGACACTGCGTGTCGCGGGGACCGGCAAGGCCGATTTCCGTACCGTGCAAGGTGCGCTGAACCACGCAATGCAACACACCTCTCGCGAGCAGCCCGTGACCATCCGGCTCGCCGATGGGCGATACGAAGGACTGCTTTACCTGCGCGGCAAAGACAATCTCACGTTGCGTGGGAACAGCCGGCACGGCGCCGTCATCGCAGCTGAAAACAGCGACGGCATCAACTCGGGCAGCGGGACGGGCCAATTGCCGCAGGCGCCCGGCGCCAGTGGTGGACGCGCGGTGTTCCTGGTTGAAGATGCCGACCTGCTGCGCCTCGATACGCTAACCCTTGCCAACACGACCTGGCGCAGCAAGACCATCGGCGCCCAGGCCGAAGCGCTCAACTTCAGCAGCGAAGGCCGCCTCATCGCCACGCAGGTCGACTTCCTCAGCGAACAGGACACCGTCCAGGTCAAGGGATATGCATGGTTCTACCGCAGCCTTGTCTCCGGCAATGTTGATTTCATCTGGGGCTACAACCGCGCCGCGCTGTTCGAGGAGTCCGAAATCCGCTCCGTCGGCGACAGCGCCAATCCATCAAGCGGCGGCTACCTGGTACAAGCCCGCACCGTGGCCGAGGGCGATCCCGGCTTCGTATTCCTGAATTCGCGCCTGACGCATGGGCCCGGACCGGCCGGCAACGACGTCCCGGCGGGTGCGACATTTCTGGCGCGGCCGGGTATCGTCACTGCCTGGGACAACGTCCGCTACATCAATTGCAGCGTCGGCCCGCACATCAACGCCGAAGGCTGGTACGGCAAGCCGCGCGGCGGCAAAGGCTGGGAAGAGAGCGGCAGTACCGACCCGGCAGGCAAGCCGCTCGACCTGTCGCGGCGCGTCGCCGGGCAGGTGCTATCGCCAATCGACGCCGCGCGCTATGACAGCCGCACCAAGGTTTTTGCGCAATTCGATAACGGTAACGGATGGAACCCCCAGCCATGAATAAAGTCATTCCGCACGTGCTGCGCCGCCGAAAAGTGCTGAAAGGCATGGCCGCATTGGGCGCGGCCGCCGCGGCGGCCCCGGTACTCGCAGCCGCGCGGTCCGCAGCACAGGCAGATCCCTGGTTGCGTGCGCAGGACATCGAGCGCCGCTTCGCCACCCCGCTGCAGTTTCCTCAACGGGACTTCCTGGTCACCGACTTCGGGGCCAAGTCTTGCGAGCTGGTGAAAGTCCACGGCTATCCCACCATCCGCGCGAAAGGCGAGCTGGAGACCCCGGCAAGCGGCGCGCACGATAGCTACCCGGCAGTCCGGGCCGCCATCGCCGCCGCGCACAGGGCCGGCGGCGGCCGGGTCGTCATCCCCGCCGGAAATTGGTACCTGAAAGGACCTGTCACGCTGCTGTCGAATGTTCATGTCCACCTCAAGGCCGGCGCGCACATCCTGTTCAGCGCCAATCCGGCGGACTACGCGCGCGATGGCGATCATGATTGCGGCAAGAATGGCCAACTGGTGCTCACTCGCTGGCAAGGCAACGACTGCCTGAATTTCAGCCCGATGGTGTATGCGCGCGGGCAGAAGAACATCGCCCTCACCGGCGAGGACTGGACCAGCATCCTGGACGGGCAGGCAGGCGTGCCGTTCGAGGACGGCAGCGGCAGCTGCTGGTGGGGCATGAATCCGAAAGGCGCCTTGCCTGGCAGCGTGCACCAGGCGGTGCCGAACCCGGCGAATCCGGCCTCGCTGGCGGAGCTGGCGCCGCATCTGGACGAGGCAGCGCGGGCACGGATACAGGGCGCCGGCGAAGGATGGCGCGCGGATGGAAGCTTGCTGCCGGCGCTTTCGGAAGCGGGCGTGCCGCCTGAAAAGCGCGTGTTCGGCCTGGGCCACTACCTGCGCCCGTCGATGATCCAGTTTGTCGACTGCACCGACGTGCTGATGCAGGGCTATATGGTCGTCAACACGCCAATGTGGATACACCACCCGCTCAATTCGCGCAACGTCCACATCGACCGCGTGCGGATGGACAGCATCGGTCCCAACTCGGACGGCATCGACCCCGAATCCTGCGATACGGTGCTGGTGAGCGGCTGCGAATTCAACACCGGCGACGACTGCATCGCCATCAAATCCGGCAAGAACCGCGACACGCAGTATGGGCCGACCCGCAATATGCTGATCCAGGACTGCGTGATGAACAGCGGTCATGGCGGCATCACGCTGGGCAGCGAAATGTCCGCCGGTATTGAACATATCTACGCCCGCAACATCGAGTTTCGCAACGCGCATTGGGCCAGCGATCCCCTGTGGACCGCGATCCGCCTAAAAACAAACATGAATCGCGGTGGCTACCTGCGCCACCTTTATGTGCGCGACATCACGCTGCCGAACGGAGTACAGACCACGCCACGGCCATACAAACCTCTGCCAGGCACGCTCCTGCGCGGAGCGCGGCCATCGACCGGCGGCGGCGCCGTGCTGACCATCGATTGCGACTACGCTCCGGCCGACGACATTGTGCGCAGCCGTCCACCGTCGGTATCGGATGTCCACATCAGCCGCGTGCGGGCCGGCAACGCGAAGGTGCGGGACGGTGCATTCTCCTGCAACCAGGTGATGGTGGTGCTGGGGCCGGTGCCAAGCAGCTACAACGGTCCATCCGGCGTGCAGGTGCTGCCGCTGACCGATATTTCGATCACTGATGCCGACTTCGGCACGCCGCGCGATGCCGCCGAACCCTGGTTTGTCTACAACGTGAAACGCCTCAAGCTGTCCAATGTGCGCATTGCCGGCAAGACGATCAACGCCGAGCTCAACGCATGAAGGTCATCCTGGTCCTGCTGGCGTTGCTGTTTACGGTAGCGGGCGCGCAGGCGCAGGATGACGGCCCGGTGGAACGCTGGGGCAGCAAGGAAGTCACTCTCGCCGGGCCGCGCGACGGCAATCCGTTCGTCGAGGTGGAGTTTTCCGCCACCTTCCGCCAGGGCGCGCGCGCTTACGAAGTTGACGGTTTTTACGACGGCGACGGCCAGTACAAGCTTCGATTCATGCCCGACACCACCGGTGAATGGGCGTACGAAACGCGCAGCAATCGTGCAGCGTTGAATGGCAAGCGCGGAATGTTCACTGTCGTTGATGCGAAGCCCGGCAACCATGGACCGGTGCGCGTGAAAGGCGTGCATCACTTCGGCTATGAGGACGGCACGCCATTCTGGCAAGTCGGTACCACCAGTTATGGCTGGACCCACCAGCCGGAAGCGCTTGAGCGGCAGACCCTGGCGACGCTGGCGGCCGGGCCATTCAACAAGATCCGCATGCTGGTTTTCCCGAACCAGGACGTCAAGCACCAGCCGCCGCGCTATCCGTTTGAAGGAACACCGCCCAAGGCCTGGGACTTCACGCGCTTCAATCCCGCATTCTTCCGCCACCTGGAACAGCGCGTCGGCGATTTGCGTACGCTTGGCATCGAAGCCGACGTCATCCTGTTCCACCCTTACGACAAAGGCTTCTGGGGTTTCGACCAGATGCCCGCCGAAGTGAATGAACGCTACCTGCGTTACGTGGTCGCACGGCTGGCGTCATACCGCAATGTGTGGTGGTCGATGGCGAATGAATTCGATTACCTGGCCAGGAAGCAGGTGCCGGAATGGGACCGCTATTTCGAGATCGTGCAGGCGCGCGATCCCTACCAGCACCTGCGCTCGATCCATAACGCCATGGTGCTGTACAACCATACCAAGCCCTGGGTCACCCACGTCAGTGTCCAAAGCGGCGCCATTGCCGAAGACTTTGAACGCGCCGTGCTGTTCCGCGATGTGTATTCGAAGCCCGTGGTCTACGACGAAGTGAAATACGAGGGCAATATCGAACGCCGCTGGGGGCAGTTGTCGGGGCAGGAGATGGTGCTGCGGTTCTGGATGGGGGCGATCGCGGGCACCTACGTCGGCCACAGCGAGATCTTCAGGGACCCTGGCGACATGTCCTGGCTGGGCAAAGGCGGCACCTTGCGCGGAGAGAGCCCGGCGCGGCTGGCGTTCTTCCGCAAGATCCTGTCGGAGAGCCCGGCCGAAGGGTTGGAGCCGATCGACAAGTGGCAGGATTATCCATTCGCCGGCAAGCCTGGCGAGTATTACCTGGGCTACTTTGGCCGCCAGGCGCCCGCTGCCTGGCCGTTCGTACTCGCCAAGTCGGGACTGGCGGAGGGCATGAAGTTCAAGGCCGAGGTGATCGATACCTGGAACATGACGGTCACGCCAGTGGACGGTGTATTCGACATCCGCAAGCGCGACAACTACAGCTTTGCGGACAAAGAAGCACGCAGCATAGTATTGCCCGGCCGCCCGTACATAGCCTTGCGCATCACAAGGCTGCCGTGAAGCCAGGTTCCGGGCCCGGCGACCCAGCAAGTGAGGCGGCGGCTGCGATCGTTCGTATCGTCCTCAGCGCAGCGCTAGCGGGCGCTGCCGCATCCTTGCCGCTGCCGGCAGAAGCCTTTCAAACCGGGTTTCAGACAATTTCAGCACGGTTTCAGACAATTTCAGAAGCGGTTTCAGACAAATTGTTTTGGCCTCCGAATCGACAACCCTTGCCGCATGCCCCGCGCGGAAATTGCTCGACGAAAATTGATAATTAGTTAAAAATGTCGGCAATCTTTGTTGTGGGGAGATACGCTTGGAAAGCTCGAAGGGATATAAGATCGCGGCCGGCGCCGGCCTGACGCTGGCGGCCGCAATGGCATACCTGCTACTCTGGCCGGTGCCCGCCGAACCGGTCTCCTGGACGCCGCAGCAGGCGCCCGGCTACGTTGGCGACCACGCGCCAAATACCAAATTGGCCGGCCTGCAAAAGATCGACATCGGCACCGAACAAGGCCCTGAGCACCTGACCATGGGGCCGGACGGCAAACTGTATGCTGCCGTCGCCGGCGGCAAGATCCTGCGCATGGCGCCCGATGGCAGCCAGCGCGAAGTATTCGCCAACACCGGAGGCCGCGTGCTGGGTTTCGATTTCGACGCAGGCGGAGGCCTGATCGCAGCCGACGCCATGAAAGGCCTGCTTTCCATTGCACCGGACGGCAAGGTCAAGGTGCTGGCAGCGCAAGTCGCGCAAGGCGACCCAATCCGCTACGCCGATGGCGTGGTGGTGGCGCCCGGCGGCATGATCTACTTCACCGATGCCTCGACCCGTTTCGCCCCCGCTGATTGGGGCGGCACCTTCGAGGCCAGCGTGCTGGACATCCTGGAACAGTCATCAACCGGCCGCGTGCTGGCCTACGATCCACGTACGCTGTTCGTCAATGAGACCGGCCGTTACCGCATCTGGAAAATCGATGCACAGAGCGGCAAGCGCGAGATCCTGTTCGACAACCTGCCTGGCTATCCCGATAACCTGATGCGCGGGCGTGACGGCAAGATCTGGGTCGGCCTGGTCAAGCCGCGCAATCCGACGATCGACAAGCTGGCGCAAAAGCCGTTCATGCGCAAGCTCACGCTGCGCCTGCCGCGTGCCCTGTGGCCGGTACCGAAAGCCTATGGCCACGTGTTTGCCTTCAGTGAAGACGGCAAAGTGCTGGCCGACTTGCAGGATCCTTCCGGCGCATACCCGGAGACCACGGCAGTCCTCGAAACCCAGGACCGCCTCTACATCCAGAGCCTGCACGCCCCCTATATCGGCTGGATGCCGCGCCCCTGATCCGGCGGAACGTCCTCCGCCGGCGGTGGCGCTGGCGGGGCCGGCGTGGGCACAACGATGGTCGTGGTGTCCACGGCGCCGCTGACGCGCTGCTGGACGACCTGCATGGCGACCGCCTTGCGCGGCGGCTCGGGGCGGGGTGGTTTGGGGAACATGGCATCTCCTGTAGGGCATGACGTGGGCACATATTGGGGACATTGGCAACTTTGCAAGGCCTTAATGTTGCCAATACGCACAATGTGAATCGTGCCTTTGAAAGTTGTGTTTATAATTCCCTACGACAATTTGCTTCCTAGCCATGTACCGGAAACCTTCTCCCTTGCTGTTGCTGGCCTTGCTGTCCATGTCGCCTGCTGCGCGCGCTGCGGATGGCGACATCGCCGACCTCACGCTGGAACAGCTCAATGAAATTGTCGTCACCTCGGTGTCGCGCCAGGAAGAGCGGTTAAGCAATGCGGCCGCTTCGCTGTTCGTCATCAGCGCCACCGATATCCGGCGCAGCGGCGCGCGCAGCTTGCCGGAAGCGCTGCGCCTGGCGCCGAACCTGCAGGTGGCGCGTGTCGATGCGCGCAACTACGCGATCAGTGCGCGCGGCTTCAACAGCCCCTTTGCCAACAAGCTGCTGGTGCTGATCGACGGCCGCAGCGTCTATTCGCCGTTCTTCTCCGCGGTGTTCTGGGACGCGCAGTCGGTGGTGATGGAGGACATCGAACGCATTGAAGTGATCAGCGGCCCCGGTTCAACGATATGGGGCGTCAACGCCGTCAACGGCGTGATCAACATCATCACGCGCAATGCCAGGGAAAGCCAGGGCACGCTGCTGTCGGCCGCAGCATCGAGCGGCGAGGGCGATGCCAGCCTGCGTTTCGGCGGACGCCTGTCGAACAACGGCTACTACCGCGCCTACGCCCAGTACATGGCCGCCGAAGACACCGACACGGCGGCTGGAATCAACACCTTCACCGGCATGCAGCGCCGCCAGGCAGGCTTCCGCGCCGACTGGGCCCTGCAGAATGGCAGCCTGGCGGTGTCCGGCGATGCCTACCAGGCCAATCTGGGACAGATCGGCACCCGCGATATCCGCCTGTCCGGCGCGAACCTGGTGGCGCGCTACCAGCGTCAGCTCGGCGACAACAATGCGCTGCGGCTGCAGCTGATGCTGGACCACACGGAACGCAACCAGCCCGCCGCTTACATCGACCGCCTCGATACGGTGGAACTGGAAGGCCAGCATGACGTGCGCCTCGGCATCCACAAGCTGTCCTGGGGCGGCGGCTACCGCCATTCGCGCGACGACAACACGCCAGGCCCGGGCTTCGGCTTCTGGCCTTACGAGCGCAATATGCACTGGGGGAACCTGTTCGCCCAGGACGAGGTAGCGCTGACTGAAAACCTGCGCGCCACCGGCGGCGTGAAGGTCGAACACAACACCTATACCGGCTCCGAATGGCTGCCCACGCTGCGCCTGGCCTGGAGTCCCGATACCACGCACACGGTGTGGAGCGCGCTGTCGCGCACCGTGCGCTCACCGTCGCGCAGCGACCGCGACTTCGTGCTGCCGCCAACGCCCGTGATGATCGCGGGGGTGCCGCGCTTTACCATCGGCACCAGCCCGGAGTTCGAATCCGAAGTGGCCAACGTGCTGGAGCTGGGCTACCGCGCGCAGCCCGCGCAGAACTGGTCCTATTCCGCCACTGCCTGGTATGCCGACTACGACAAGCTGCGCACCCTGGAACCGAACACCAGCGCCGGCCCGTACCGCGGCATCCTGGAATTCCGCAACCTGTCGCAAGGGCGCACGCGCGGCATCGAACTGTGGGCGCGCTGGCAGCCAATGCTGCGCTGGCGCCTGAATGCCGGCCTGGTGGTGCAGGACATCGACACCCGCCTCAAGCCCGGCAGCAAGGACGCCACCACCGCCGGCCTGGTGATCAACGACCCGCACAGCTACTGGCAGTTGCGTTCATCCCACGAAATTGGCGAGCACATGCAGTTCGACTGGACATTACGTTACAACGGCAGCATGCCGAAGCCTGACGTTCCGTCGTATCATGAGCTGGATGCGAACCTGGTATGGAAAGCCAGCCCGCATATTGACGTCGCGCTCGCTGGACAGAACCTGCTGCATGCACGGCATGGCGAGTGGGGCGGCTACCCCGGCCGCAATGTGTTCGAGCGGCGCGCAATCCTGAAATTGACGATGCGATATTAACGAGATGGTCAGCGCAAGCCTCACTTTAGTTGCCGGGCAGCCTACAGTTGCCGGCGCTTGGCGGAATCGCCTGCTGGCGCTTGCGATGCTGCTGTTCGCCTTCAGCTGCCTGGCGGTGGGTTCCCAGCAGGGCGTCACGACGCCGCTGCTCGAGCGCAGCGTCAAAGCTGCCTTCCTGTATAAATTCCTGGGCTACATGGAGTTCCCTGCCGACCCCGGCCCGAGCCTGGTGGTGGGCGTGCTGGGCGCCGATGAAGTCGCGGCGGAGCTGGCGCAGATCACCAGCGGCCGCAATGTCGGCAATCGCAGCATCAGCGTGCGCAAGCTGGCGGAAGGCGATGCGTTGACGGGCCTGAACCTGCTGTTTGTCGGCGGCGATGGCGCCTTGCCTGAAGCGGCGCTGCGCGCGGCGGAAAAGAACGGCACGGTCACCGTCACCGAGCGGGAGAGCGGCTTGCAAGACGGAAGCGTCATCAACTTCCGCCTGGTCGACGATCGCGTGCGGTTTGAAGTCTCGCTGCCGGCGGCGGAGCGCTGCAATGTGCGCCTCAGTTCACGCTTACTGTCCGTCGCGTACTACGTGCAGAAAGGCGGGCAGTAATGATCACCAAGGCGGCAGGATCAGTACGCATCAAACTGATCCTGACGGCACTGGCCACGACCTTCATTGCGCTGGTGGTGACCACGGTGTCGATGCTGGTGTATGACTTGCGCAGTTTCCAGCAGGGCTGGGTGGATGACCTGACCACGCAAGCCGAGCTGATCGCCACCGCCTCGGCGCCGGCGCTTTCCTTCAACGATCCGCGCGTGGCACGCCAGAACCTGGAGCTGCTGCGCGTGCGGCCGCAAATCGAGGCCGGCGCGATCTATGCCGCCAATGGCGCCTTGTTCGCTTCCTATGTCCACACGCCGGCTGAAGCGCCGGTCCTGCCACAGAAACCGGGCGCGCTCGGCTATGCGATTGAAGGCGGGCATATGGTGGTGACCCACCCGATCGTCGAAGAAGGGGAGCGCATCGGCACGGTCTACCTTAGCGCCTCGTACCGCCTGCTGGACCGGGTGCAAAGCTACGCCCTGATCCTGATCGGCGTCACGCTGGGCAGCCTGCTGCTGGCGGCGCTGGTAGCGCACCGGCTGCAGCAGACCATCACGCGCCCCCTGCAGGCCATGACCGACGTGGCGCGCGCCGTCATGCTGCGGCGCGACTATTCGCTGCGCGTGAGCGAACGTGCCAGCGGCGAGATCGGCACCCTGATCGATGCCTTCAACGACATGCTGGCGGAAATCGCGCGCCGCTCGAATGCACTGCAGGATGCCAACCGCACCCTGGAGCATGAGATGACGGTGCGCCAGGGCGCCGAGCGCGCGCTGCTGCTGGCCGACCGCCGCAAGGACGAATTCCTGGCCACGCTGGCGCACGAGCTGCGCAACCCGCTGGCGCCGATCCGCACCGGCCTCGACATCATGCGCATCAACGCCAGCGACCAGCTGGCCTGCGAGCGCGCCCGCTCGATCATGGAGCGCCAGCTGAAACAGATGGTGCGGCTGGTGGACGACCTGCTGGACGTCTCGCGCATCAACACCGGCAAGCTCACCATCCGCCGCGAGCAGCTCATGCTGCAGGACGTGGTGAACGATGCGCTGGAACTGGCGCGGCCCTTCATCGCCTCGCAGGGCCATACGCTGCATGTGCAGGTTCCCGAGGCGGCCGTGTACCTGGTGGGCGATGCGACGCGCCTGGCGCAAGTCATTTCCAACCTGCTGCACAATGCCGCCAAGTACACGGCGCGCGGCGGCAGCATCGCGCTGGAAGCGCATCTGGGCACAGGCCAGGTCGAATTGCGGGTGCGCGACAATGGCATCGGCATTGCGCCGGAACTGTTGCACGATATCTTCGAGATGTTCATCCAGGCCGATTCTTCGCTCGAGCGCAGCACGGCGGGCCTGGGCGTCGGCCTGTCGCTGGCGCGCAAGCTGGTGGAGCTGCATGGCGGCAGCATCCGCGCCGAAAGCGGCGGCCAGGGGCAGGGCAGCACCTTTACCGTCACACTGCCGCTGCTGGCCGATGCCAGTGTCGCCGCGCCGGCGGCGGAAGCGCTGCCTGCCAGTGCGCGCCTGCACCGCATCCTGCTGGCCGACGACAATGTGGATTTCGTCAACGGCATCGGCGGCCTGCTGCGTTCGATGGGCCACCAGGTGCATATCGCGCACGACGGCAAGCAGGCGCTGGCGGCAGCCGAGTCGTTCGCGCCCGAATTCGCCTTCCTCGATATCGGCTTGCCGGAACTGAACGGCTATGACCTGGCGCGTGCGCTGAAGCGCCTGCCGGCGCTGCGGCATACCGTGCTGGTGGCGGTGACCGGCTGGGGACAGCAGAAGGACCGCCAGCAGGCATTCGAGGCCGGCTTCCACCATCACCTGGTGAAGCCGGTCAGTATTGACCAGCTGCAGGAAATCCTGTCCCACGCTGGCCCTTGATTTCTGGCGAAAGCGCCCGATCTGCTTTAACAGGCAATGTTTATCGAGGAGTAAGGACATGCGAGCGCATATCACACCTGATCCTGAAGCACCGCCGCCCGAGCCGGAGAAAGAACCGCCGCCGGACGACCTGCCAATGCCGGCTGAGCCGCCTATCGAGGAACCGGTGCCGAAGCCGCCGCCGATGCAGGCTTGACCTGCGGTTCCGGCAAGGGGGGAATCTGGCGAATCTGCTCGTCGGTTTCCTGCTCGCCCGGGGTTTTCTCGCCGCTGCCGATGTCGGCTTCCTCAATGAAATGTCGGCCTTTTTCAGGCTGCGATTTTGCTGGCTGTTCCATGCTGGACCCTCCTTGTTGCCGATGCTACCAGTGCTGCATGCATGCCGTCGCTTGCTTGCTAAAAGGAAATATGTGTTGTACCAGATGAATATATTTTGCGGCGTCACGGACGCGTCATGATCCGCTATCTATAATAGGTCATCGACACACGCTTTTTCTTGGTCGGAGGCCGCGATGGGCAATTCCCTGCACAACAAGATCTACCTCAAACGCCGTATTGACCTGCACAGCCGCCGCGTCCAGGCGCTGGTCTGTGCGAGTGCGGTGACAGGGCTGGCGCTGGTCTGGCTGGCGCTGCGCGCGCTCAAGTAAGCTTGCCGCCTCCGGTGCAGGCGCGTACCATGATGGGTTGCAAAGGCACCATCATGGAATACGAGCAATGAAAAACGAAAAACTGAGCACCGACGAATTCAACGCGCTGGAAGAGATTGCCCGCGG
>Ga0102595_100393_pt1 | contig 32478 bp, 30 predicted proteins | sample Araplaol_mTSA_r2_2_FD_76864 | JGI IMG/M metagenome (GOLD analysis project Ga0102595, IMG submission 76864) | Arabidopsis root microbial communities from North Carolina, USA - plate scrape MF_Col_mTSA_r2 (SPADES assembly) (version 2) | ecosystem: Host-associated > Plants > Roots > Endosphere...
AGCACCTCGCAATCGAGCTGCGCCATGGCTTCCAGCCACTGGCCGCCGCCCTTGGTGAATACCAGGCGCGGGATTTTCACGCCCTCGTGCTCGCGCTTGAGCTGGGCCAGCACCCGGGCCGTGTAGGCCAGGCTGAAAGTCTTGAAGGCCGCGTCGGCCAGCACGCCGCCCCAGCTGTCGAAAATCATCACGGCCTGGGCGCCGGCCTCGATTTGCGCGTTCAGGTAGGCGGCCACCGCGTCGGCGTTGACGGCCAGCATCTTGTGCATCAGGTCGGGGCGCTGGTACAGCATGGTCTTGACCAGGCGGTAGTCGTCGGAACCCGCGCCTTCGACCATATAGCAGGCCAGGGTCCAGGGGCTGCCCGAAAAGCCTATCAGCGGCACGCGGCCGTTCAGGGCCTTGCGGATGGAGGTCACGGCGTCGAAGACATAGCGCAGCCTGGCCAGGTCCGGCACCTGCAGCTTGGCCACGGCGGCCTCGTCGCGCACCGGGGTGGCAAAGCGCGGGCCCTCGCCCAGCGCAAAAGACAGGCCCAGGCCCATGGCGTCGGGCACGGTCAGGATGTCGCTGAACAGGATGGCGGCATCCAGCGGGTAGCGCTCCAGCGGCTGCAGCGTGACCTCGGTGGCGTAGTCGGTGTTGGTGGCCAGGCCCATGAAGCTGCCGGCCTGGGCCCGCGTGGCGCGGTATTCGGGCAAATAGCGGCCGGCCTGGCGCATCAGCCAGACGGGGGTGTGGGGGGTGGCCTGGCGCAGGCAGGCGCGTAAAAAGGAGTCGTTTTGAAGGGGTGCGAACATGGCTTGATTGTCTCAGGTGTGGGGCGCCGCCCGCTGGCCTCCCGGCCGGTTCGGATTTACCATGGCCGCAAGGGCTTTCCAGGAGCATTCCATGCGCATGAACGACCAGGAGTATTTCCGCAGCTGCATCGCCAAGGAGCGGCACCTGGCGCAGCTGCTGGGCCACACGCACATCGAGGAATGTTATGAAAGCGCGGGCACGCTCTGGGACAGCGCCCAGGCGCTGCCGCAGTGGACGCGCGACTGGGCGGCCTGCGGGCCGCTGCTGGCGGCCCACGGCATCAGCGTGGGGTTTGAGGCCGAAGGCGCGACCCTGGGTGCCACCCATGTGCAGTTTTCCGACCACCCGAGTCGCGACCGGGCCCTGATGTACGGCATCGTCAAGGAAGTGATCTTCCGGCTGGAACACCACAAAGCCGCGCCCGCCGTCACATGCGCAGCGTCTTGATAAAGGCTTCCAGCTCGTCTATCGGCAGCGGCTTGCAGAATAAATAACCCTGGTAGCAGTCGCAGCCGTGGCGCGACAAAAAGTCGCGCTGCGCCTCGGTTTCCACGCCCTCGGCCACCACACCCAGCCCCAGGCTTTGCGCCAGGCCGATGATGGTGCGCGCGATGGCCGCGTCGTTGGGGTCGCGCAGTATGTCCTCGACGAAGGACTTGTCGATCTTGAGCTGGTCCAGCGGCAGGCGCTTGAGGCAGGAGAGCGACGAATAACCCATGCCGAAATCGTCGAGTGACAGGGTCACGCCCATCTTCTTGAGCCTGGCCATCTTGGTGATGGTGATTTCCATGTCCTCGGCCAGCAGGCTTTCGGTCAGCTCCAGCTTGAGCTTGTGCGGGCTGACCTGGGTTTCTTTGAGCGCGGCCATCACCAGGTCGACGAATTCCGGGTGGCGGAACTGCCGCACGCTGACGTTGACCGCGATGCTCAGCGCCGCGGTTTCGGGGCGCTGGGCCCAGGCCGCGAGCTGGCGGCAGGCGGTCTCCAGCGCCCACTGGCCCAGCGGCAGGATCAGCCCAGCCTCCTCGGCCGCCGGGATGAACTCGGCGGGCTGCACCAGCCCGCGATCGCCGTGGTGCCAGCGCAGCAGGGCCTCCACGCCGGTCATGCGGCCGTCGCGGCCGACTTGCGGCTGGTAGTACAGCAGGAACTGCTTTTCGCGCAGGCCGCGCCGCAGGTCCGACTGCAGCGCGGCGCTGGCGGTCACCGCGGCCTGCATGGCCGGGTTGAAGAAGCAGACCGTGTTGCGCCCGGCCATCTTGGCCTGGTACATGGCGAGGTCGGCCTGCTTGAGCAGGTCACCGATGTTGTTGAGCGTCTGGTTGAAGGCGGTCACGCCTATGCTGCAGGTGCTGTAGTGCTGGTAGCCCGCCAGGCTGTAGGGCTCGCTGAGCGCGGCCAGGATCTGCCCGCTCACGGTCTCGGCTTTCACGGTCGCCTCGCGCGGGTCCTGGCCCAGGTCTTCCAGCATCACCACAAACTCGTCGCCGCCCAGGCGCGCCACCGTGTCGGTCTGGCGCACGCAGGCCGCCAGGCGCTTGGCCACCTGCTGCAGCAGCAGGTCGCCCTTTTGGTGGCCCATGGTGTCGTTGAGTGTCTTGAAGTTGTCCAGGTCTATGAACATCAGCGCGCCTTCGCGCGGATGGCGGCGGTTGTGGATCAGCGCCTTGTCCAGCCTGTCCATCAGCAGCTGGCGGTTCGGCAGCTGGGTCAGCGGGTCGTAAAAAGCCAGGTGCTTGATCTCGCTTTCCGCCACCTTGCGCCGCGTGATGTCGCGGCCCACCGCCACCCAGTGGGTGAAAAAAACGCCGGCATCGTCGGCCACCGGCACGATGTCGACCTCCATCCAGAAATGCCGGCCGTTCTTTTTGTAGGTGATGAGTTCGGCCTGCACCGGCTCGCCCTTCTGGAAGGCATTGCGTATGCGCTCGAGCTCGCCGTGCTGCGTCAGCGGCCCGCACAGCAGGCGCGGCGAATGGCCCAGCGCCTCGGCCAGGCTGTAACCCGTGTGCTGCTCGAAGGCGTTGTTGGCGAAGATGATGCGCAGCCCGGGCCGGCCCGAGGGAACGGCCTCGGCGATCAGCACGATGTCGTTGAGCCGCGAGATGCTGGTCTCCAGCAGCATGAGCTGCTCGCGCGCCCTGCGCCGCTCGCTGACGTCGCGAAAGTAGATCGCCAGCCCGTCGGGAAAGGGGTAGGCGCGTATCTCGAACCATTTGTCCAGCGGCGCATACAGGGCCTCGAACTCCACCTGGTAGTTGCCCGCCACCGCCGCGCGCACCTTTTCGGAGAACAGGGTGTTGATGGCGCCCGGAAACTCCTTCCAGATGCTTTTGCCCAGCAATTCCGTGGGCGGCCGGCCCAGCAGGCGCGCGCCCTCGCGGTTCAGGTAGCTGAAGCGCCACTGCGGGTCCAGCGTGTAAAAACCCTCGGTGATGCTCTCCAGCGTGATGCCCAGGCGCGTGGCCAGGCGCTGGGCGTCTTCCCCGGTCTGCCGCAGTGCCTGGGTGTGTGGCGCATCGAGCTGGGCAACGGCCAGGCCGGCCAGGGTCTCCAGGTCTTCCTCCTGGTCGGGGCTGAGTGTGCGTGCCGCCCTGTCCATGACCGCCAGCACGCCCAGCAGGGTGCCGTCTTCCCGGCTCAGCGGCAGGCCGCGGTAAAAGGCGATCTCGGGCGCGCAGCGCGCCGGCAGCAGCGGCTGGCGCGGCGGCGTTTCGAGGCTGGCGCCGCACAGCGCGAGCAGGCCCTCGCGCTCCTGCGCGGAAAAACCGGTACCCGCGATGAAGCTGGCTTCACCGTTTTCAAGGGCGGCGACGAGGGCTATCGGTGCGCCGCAGGCGCGGGCCGCCAGCCGGGCGAGCCGGTCGGCGCCGGAATGCGGCAGCACATGCAGCGCGAAGGCGGGCGCCAGGTTGGGAGCGGAAACGGACACGGGCGAGCACCTGCTTTTCAGTCATTCAATAGAACATGCTGAGGCATGGCGCCGTGGTTTTCACCGCGAGATTTGCAAGTGTTGGCGATAAAGCGTTGCAAAACGTTCCGTCACTTACCTGCACACGGTTTTGTCCTACGCTGTGGATCGCAGGCTCCCCACGGGGGGTGCCCGCATCCCCCTTCATGCTGCACCACCTCCCGGCGCTATCGACGCCGTCTTCCCGTTGTTCCCGTATTTTTTATTCCAGGCAAGGACCCATGAGCCCCCCAGAACTCGAGCAGTTGCAGCAATGCCCCGACATCGCCACCCTGGAAACCGCCTTGAGGAGCCTGTGCGCCCGCTTCGGTTCGGTCAGGCAGGTCAACGTCCTGCCGGCCGCCCATGCCGGCAAGCAGCAGGCCCTGTGTTTTGTGCGCATGGCCTCGGAGGAAGAGGAGCAAAAGCTCATGAGCGGCCTGGGCATAGGCCGCTTCGGCGGTGAGCTGGTGGTGGTCGTGGATTTGCTGGCTGAGCAGCCTCCCTCCGCGAGCGCGGACCTGTGGAGCTCCGCCGCTTAGGGCCTTTGTTTATGTCACGGCCGCGGCGACCGAAACATGCCTGAGCAGCAGGCGCTCCAGCGCGTTGAACGTCTCATAGGATTCGGCGAAGTCGGCGAACAGCGCGGCATTGTCGGGCGCCGCCGCCTTGCCCTGCCAGGCCGCGCGGAACTGCTCGAAGATCTCGCCGAAGCTGCGGCGGCCGTCTATCAGCGCGAGGATTTTCGCGCCGTACTTGCCGGGATTGACCGTTACGGACACGCCCGAGTGCTGGTGCCTGAGCATGAAGGGCTGGCCGCGGCTGTTGCCGAAAACCTGGGACGCGATTTCGCCGGTCAAAGGCTCGTGGTAGAAAAAAGGCACGTAGTCGGTGTCGCCATAGGGCGCGCTGCAGGCCGCGTTGCGCGTCAGGTACAGCGAATGCGTGATGATGCTGCCGCCCATCAGCTCGGCCATTTCATACTGCTGGCGCAGCGGCAGCTTGCGCAGCGCCGCGGCCATGGCCGGCGGCTTGCTGCCCAGCACCATGTGCGGCAGGTAGGGCGAGCGGCCGCGCTGCACGTCGCTGAAGGCCAGGTGCAGGCCGTGGCCTTGTTTTCCGTCCGCCGAGCCCTCGCCCAGCCAGTCGAAGAGCTCGCCCACGCTGTACGAACGGTCCTGCGAATGCAGCAGCAAGTCGTAAATGCCGGCGTCGCCGGCCTTGTGGTCGTGGTGCAGGTCTTCGCTGCGCTTGAACCAGTTGCCCGGCGGCAGGCTGGCCAGGATGTCGCGGGTGTTGGCGATCTTGCGCTGCGCGTCCGTCTCGCCGCCGTTGACCATGCGCATCAGCGCCTGCATCTGGTAGACGCCGATGCGGCCCGTGGTGGCATAGACCATGAGCCCGATGGCGCCGTCCGGCTTGAGCACGCTTTGCAGCGCCTTGAAACCCAGGTCGGGGTCGGCCAGGTGGTGCAGCACGCCGCTGCAGTTGATGTAGTCGAAGCTGCCCAGCTGCGCGGCCAATGCCGGCAGGTTCAGCAGCGAATCGTGCACCCAGCGGATGTTGCTGAGCCCACGAATCTGCGCGCGCTCTTTGGCCAGCGCAATGCTGGCCTGGCTCATGTCCAGGTGCACGATCTGCGCGTCGGTGTGGCGCAGCTGCTCGGCCAGGAAAATCGTCGCGTCACCCGTGCCGCCGCCGGCCACCAGCGCGCGGAAGCCCTTCTGGAAAGACTGCTTTCCGGCAAAGCAGTAGTGGTTGACCATGGGCAGGTCTTCCAGCCAGGTCAGCACCAGGCGCTTGTGCTCGTCCTGCGGGTTGCAGGCCGGATAAGGCAGGGCTTCGTACTGGTTTCTGACCTCGGGCAGGTAGTTATCGGGCATGGAATTTCCGGAAATGGACGGCAACCGCTATTGTCTACGGTGGCACGAGATGCGCCGAGACGGGCGTGAGCCTACCTCACGGGTAGGAATTGCAGGAAGGTACCGCCTAGCAAGTTCTGTACGTAGGTAATCACCGCACGCCGGTATTTCTCGGTCAGCACCGACGACAGCAAATCCAGCCGGCCTATGACCTTGCCGAACTCGCGCTCAAAACTCAGGTTGCGTTCACGCTCGGTGATCTCGTCGGCCAGCAGCAGGGGCTGGCCGGCGGCATTGCGGCGGTTGGACAGCATCCACACGGCGATCTCGATGTTGCGCGCGGCGTTGTAGATGTACTGCGCGTCCAGGCTGTCGGTCAGGTAGAAGGACGTCTTGCCGCCGTGGGCCGTGACCACCATGTCGGCGCTGGCATAAATAAAGGCGGCCACGCGGTCGCCCTTGAAGTCCGGGCCCAGGGCCAGCGACAGCGCGGCGATGTCGCGCTTGCCCTGCAGCTCCGGCCAGGGCGTGCGCGTGTCGACCGCCACGCGCAGCTGGGCCAGGGCCGCATCGCGGCTGACGGCGCTGGTCTTGCGCCATTCGGCCGGGTTGCGCCGGTAGAGCTTGTCGGCCAGGCGCAGCAGGCTTTCAATGTTGTCGCGCATGCCCAGCGTGGCCATGCGGTTCGCGTCCGACTGGCCGACCTCGGTGGCGGCCATGGGCGCGGCCTGGGCTTCCCCTTTGTGCGTGGGCGCATCGCTGGCGCAGCCGGCCAGCGCCGCCAGGGCTAGCAGCAGGGAGGGGCGCAAGAAGGGGAAAAGTGAAGGCGGAACGGCGGGAACGGATGTAAGGATGGGTGCCGTGCGCAGGGACATGGCGCATTTTCAGCGGCGATGCGCGGCCGCGCAAGCCTGGCTTTCCCGGGCCTTGACCGAAGGCAAGCGCAAGCTCAGGCCGAAGCCGCGCCCGTGCGGGCCGCCGTATCCAGCAGGCCGCGCGACTGCAGCACCCGGTGGTCTATCTTGATGCAGTGGTCCTGCACCACCAGCAGGCCGGCGGCCTCGGCCTTGGCCGCCGCGGCCGGGTTGCTGATGCCCAGCTGCATCCAGACGGCCTTGGCGCCTATGGCGATGGCCTCGTCGACCACGGGCGGAATGTCCTCGCTGTTGCGAAAGCAGTTCACCAGCTCGATGTTTTCGTGGCGCGCGGCTTCGCGCAGCGAAGGGTAGGCTTTTTCACCCAGCACCTCGGTGGCGTTCGGGTTCACCGGGATGATGCGGTAGCCGTTGGCCTGCATGTAGCGCGCCACGTCAAAACTCGCGCGGTGCGGCTGCGGTGACAAGCCCACCACCGCGATGTTGCGGTAGTGCTTGAGGATGTGCGGCATGCGCTCGGCGGGGGGGAGTGTGGTCATAAAGATGCCCGGCGGCGGTTTAGGCCGCGTCCTTGTACTTGACGGAGCAGCCGTAGGCGCGGCTGCTCGCCACGCTCAGCGGCTTGCCGCCCAGCGCTTCCGTGAGGCCCTGGCGCACGTAGTTGGTGGCGGTCTTGATGTCGTCCACGCGGGCCGAAGGGATGCTGTCTATGCCGCCCGCATACAGCAGCTGGCCTTGCGGGCTGATGATGTACATATGCGGCGTGGTCTTGGCGCCGTAGAGCTGGCCCACCTGGCCCGATTCATCCATCAGCGTGGCGCTGGGCTGGCCTTGTTTTTCGGCCATCCAGCCGGCGAGTTTGGCCGGTGCCAGGTAGTCGCCGCTGCCGGCTTCGGTGGAATTGACCGCCAGCCAGACCACGCCCTTGGCCGTGAACTCTTTTTGCAGGCTTTGCATATTGCCGCTGTAGTGCTTGCGCACAAAGGGGCAGCCCGGGTTGGTCCATTCCAGCACCACCAGCTTGCCCTTGTAGTCACTGAGGCGGTGGGTTTTGCCGGCGGTGTCCACGGCGGAGAAGTCGGGTGCCGCCTGGCCCACGGCGGCCGTCGCGGCCTGCGCGGCAAGCGGGGACAGCGCAGCCGAGGCCAGCCAGGGCGCGGCGACCAGGGCGCCGGAAAAATGCCGGCGGGTCAATGCTGAAACAGCAGGTGTGCAATTCGACATGGCTTGAACTCCTTGGCGAAGAAATCAATGGCGGGAACAGCAAGATCTCACAGCTTGGCCAGCTCGGCCCTCACATCATCGACCGACAAAATCTCCGACAGCACAACGGGCGCGCGGCCGGGCTTGTAGATCACATACACCGGCACGCCGTTGCGGCCCAGCTGGGCCAGCGCGGCTGTCACGGCCGGGTCGCGCCGCGTCCAGTCGGCGCGCAGCAGCGCCACGTTTTTGGTCTGGATGTCGGCCAGCACCGCGGCATTGGCCAGCGTGGTTTTTTTGTTGTACTGGCAGGTCACGCACCAGGCGGCGGTGAAGTCGACGAACACACTTTGCCCTTGACCAGCGAGCTGGTCAACCCGGCCCGGTTCCCAGGCCTGCCAGCCGCCGGCGGCCGGCGCGGCCGAAGCCACCGCCACAGGCCGCGTGATATTCGGGCCCACGGCCCACAGGCCCAACGCGCCCAGCGCGATGGAAAAAGCCGCCAGCAGCGTGCGCGCCGTGCCGCGCAAGGTGAAAGCCCAGATCACCAGCGCCATCAACACCAGCAGGGCCAGCAGCGCGCCCGCGCCGTCCACGCCGCTTTGCTGGCCCAGTACCCAGACCAGCCAGGCGACGGTCGCGAACATGGGGAAGGCCATCAACTGCTTGAAGGTCAGCATCCAGGGGCCGGGGCGCGGCAGCACGCGCGCGACGGCCGGGATGGCGCTGGCCGCCAGGTAGGGAATGGCCATGCCCACGCCTATGGCCGCGAACACCGACAGCGCCTGCAGGGCCGGCAGGCCCACCGCATAACCCAGCGAGGCGCCCATGAAAGGCGCGGTGCAGGGCGAGGCGATCGCCGTGGCCAGCACGCCCGACAAAAACGCATTGACCGTGGGATTTTTCGCCTGCCAGCCCGCGAGCCGGCCCGGCAGCACATTGCCGAATTCAAACAGGCCCGCGAGGTTCAGGCCCAGCAGCGTGAACAGCGCCGCCATCAGCGCGACCACCGCCGGGTTCTGCAGCTGGAAGCCCCAGCCCAGCTGCTCGCCCGCGGCGCGCAGGCCCAGCAGCAGCGCGCCCAGCGCCAGGAAAGACAGCACCACACCCACGGTATAGGCCAGGCCGGTTGTCAGCCGCGTGGCGGCGTCTTTCACCTGCACAAAACCCACGACCTTGATGGCCAGCACCGGGAACACGCAGGGCATGAGGTTGAGCACCAGCCCGCCCAGCAGGGCGCCCAGCAGCGCGGCGAACAGGCCCACGGGCGGCGTGCCGCCGGCCTGCACTGGCGCGGCGCCGGTCGCGGCATTGGCGCGCAGGGCCGCCTCAAGGGCGGGCGGCACCACGGCGGCGGCCGCCGGCGCGGGCCAGTTGCCTTTGACCGGTGCGTCTATGCGGTAGGCCACGTTTTCCAGGGCCACCACCAGCGGCATGCTGGCCGGGCTTTCGCTGCGCTGGGCCGACAAAGGCACCTCGGCCGTCCAGACCGCGCCCTGCCAGGCCTGCTGCCAGGCGGCCGCGGGTTCGATCACGCTGCTGGTTTCGGGATACAGCGCCAGTGTCTTGCCCTGCAATGCAGCGGGCAGGCCGGCCAGGGAAATCCTGATGGACTTGCCGCCGCCGACCTCCACCTGGCTGGCGCCGGCCGCCAGCGGCTTGGGCGTGGCGGCAAAGGTGTCCTGGAACAGCTGGCTGCTGGCGGCCGTCGAACTGCGCACCGGGATGCTCAGCGCGAACTCGCCCTCTTGCGGAATGCATTCCTTGCGGCACACCAGCCAGGCCGCCTTGAGTTTGACCTCAAGCTGGTTGCCGGCAAAGCTGGGCGCCACCGTCAGCGGCACTGGCAGCAGCACGGTTTTTTCATAGCCGTAGTTGGCCAGCGTGCCTATGGGAATCTTTTTCGGCGTCGGCCAGGCGATCTCGCCCGCGTCAATGCCGGCCGGCAACTGCCAGTCAAGCTGCGTGGGCAGGCCCGAATCGCCTGAGTTCTTCCAATAGGTGTGCCACTCGGGCTGGTGCGTGAGCTGCAGGCCCACCCAGACCGGCTTGCCCGGCTCCACGCCCTGAGGCGCCCAGGCCAGCAGTTCGGCCCGCACCTGCTCGGTCGTGACCACGCTGGCGGCCGCGCCGCGGCTGCTTTTGCCCGGCAGGTTCAAAGGTGTGTTCTGGGCGCTGGCCGCTGTGGGCATGGCGCTGAACGCTATCAAAAGCGTAGCGGTCAGGGCGGCGAACAGGGGGCGCTTGGAATGCATGGTGCGGGTGTGAGCGGGCCTTGGGGGCATTAGTTCCTGAGGGGCGGCCAGCGCCGGCCACCCGATTACAGCTGTTTTCAGAGCCAACTCCGATAATAGGGTCATGCCCCGTATTGTCCTCGCCACCCTGAATGCGAAGTACATCCACGCCTCCCTGGGCCTGCGCTACCTGCTGGCGAATATGGACAGGCATGGCGGGCCCGGCCTGCGCGAAGCCACGCAGCTGCGCGAATTCGTGATCCAGCAGCGGCCCACGCAGATCGTCGAGGAGCTGCTGGCGCTGCAGCCCGAGGTCATAGGCCTGGGCATCTATATATGGAATGTGGTCGAAACCACCCAGGTGGTGCGCCTGCTCAAGGCCTTGCGGCCGGATATCAAGATCGTGCTGGGCGGGCCCGAGGTCAGTTACGAGACTGAACAGCAGGAAATCTGCCGCCTGGCCGACCATGTGGTCACCGGCTGGGGCGATGTGAGTTTTCCCAAGCTGTGCCGCGCGCTGCTCGACGGCCCGCAGCCGCTGATGAAGGTGATTGCCGGCGAACAGCCACCGCTGGAGGCATTGGCCCTGCCTTACGGCGACTACAGCGCTGAAGACCTGGCCAAACGCCTGCTCTATGTCGAAGCCTCGCGCGGCTGCCCCTTCAAATGCGAGTTCTGCCTGAGCTCGCTGGACAAGACCGCCTGGGCTTTTGACCTCGATGTATTTATGGCGGAAATGGACGCGCTGTACCAGCGTGGCGCGCGCAATTTCAAGTTTGTCGACCGCACCTTCAACTTGAAGGTCGAAAACTCGGTGCGCATTCTGCAGTTCTTCCTCGACCGCATGGCGCCCGATTTGTTTGTGCATTTTGAAGTGGTGCCCGACAGCCTGCCCGAGCGCCTGAAAGCCTTGATCGCGCAGTTCCCGGCCGGTTCGCTGCAGTTTGAAGTCGGCATCCAGAGCTTTAATCCCGAGGTGCAGCAGCGCATCTCGCGCAAGCAGGACAATGCCAAAACCGCCGACAACCTGCGCTGGCTGGTGAAGGAAAGCCGGGCCCATGTGCACGCTGACCTGATCTTCGGCCTGCCCGGCGAAACTTTGGAAAGTTTTGCCGACGGTTTTGACCGCCTCTACGAACTGGCGCCGCACGAGATCCAGTTTGGCATCCTCAAGCGCCTGCGCGGCACCCCCATCACCCGGCACACGGCGGAATTTGCCATGGCCTACGACCCGCAGACGCCGTACACGATCCTGCAAAACTCCACCATCGACTTTGCCACCATGCAGCGCATCAACCGTTTTGCGCGCTACTGGGAGATGGTCGCGAATTCCGGCCGCTTCGCGCGTGGGCTGGAGCTGCTGCTGGCGCCTGGCTCGGCGTTTGGCAACTTTTTGCGCTTCAGCGACTGGCTTTGGTTGACCACGGGCAAGACCCATGAGTTTGCGCTCGAGAAACTGGTGGACCTGCTGTTTGAGCACCTGACGGCCGTGCGCGGGCTGGCTGCGGAAGATGTACGTGGCGCGCTGCTGGCCGACTACCTGGCCGGCGGCGCGCGCGGAAGGCCCTTTTGCCTGGCCGAGACCTTGGGCGCGTTGCGCATGGCGTCGCCACCGCGGGCCGGCCGGCACGGTGCCGAGCGGCAGGGACGACATCTGGGGCAGCAGGCCGGGCACAAGGAAGAGATCCAGAAGGCTGCCGCGGCGGCTTGATCTCTCGTAAATAGCTCAAAATACCCCCATGTCCATCTCAACTCCTCCCCGCTTCTGGTCCAGCCTCAAAAGCCCCGATTTCGCAGGGGTGGACCTGGCCCGCTGCATCGCGGTACTGCCGGTGGCCGCGACAGAGCAGCACGGCCCGCACCTGCCGCTGAACGTGGATGCGACGCTGGTCGAGGGTGTGATTGAAGCCGCCTTGCCGCACCTGCCGGCCGCGCAGCCCATCCTGTTTTTGCCCACGCAGGCCGTGGGCTTCAGCCCCGAGCACACGCGCTTTTCCGGCACACTGACACTCAAGGCCGAAACGGTGATACGGCTCTGGACCGAACTGGCGGAGTCGGTCGCGCAGACAGGTGTCAAAAAGCTGGTGCTGCTCAATTCGCATGGCGGCCAGGTCGGCTTGCTCGATGTGGTGGCGCGCGACCTGCGGGCCCGGCTGGGCATGCTGGTCTACAGCGTGAACTGGTTCAACCTGCCGCTGCTGGCTGAAGACGGCAAATCGGTCAACGATTTGTTCAGCGCCGAGGAGCATCGCTTCGGCATCCATGCCGGCGAGATTGAAACCTCCATGATGCTGGCGCTCAAGCCGGAGCAGGTCGACATGGCCAAGGCGCAAGACTTTCATTCGAGCTCACAGGACCGCGCCAAAAAATTCAAGCTCCTGGGTGACGGCCGCAGTGCCAAGCTGGCCTGGCAGATGCAGGACTACAACCCGAACGGCGCGGTGGGCAATGCGGCCGCCGCCACCGCTGAAAAAGGCCGCGCCCTGCTGGGCGCGGCGGGCCGCAGCCTGGCGCAACTGCTGGTGGAGATGGACCAGTTGCCGGCTGATACCCTGAGCAGCAAGACCGCGTTTTAACGCAGGATCACTGTCTGCCGCTTCCATGCGGCATCCTGCCAGCGGAAGGCGGCCAGTGTGCCCAGGTCGCCGGCCTGCTTCTCGGTCGTCAAGGTGTCCAGGCGCGCCACCTCAAAATTGCGGCGCAGGCGACCGGCGATGCGGGTCTCGCGGGCCAGCAGCATTTGCGGCGCGCCGCGCACCCAGCCGGCGAATTCCACATAACCCAATTCGGGGCCGTTGCTGGCCGGTGGCAGCACTTCAACCGTCCACTTCCCGGCGCTTTTGCGAAACACCCACAGCTCGCGCCAGGCGTCCAGCGGCTGTACCGCGAGCGCCAGGGCCTGGCCGTCGGGATGGGCGCTCGCCGATGCGGCCCACACAATGCCGTAGGTGCAGCGCCTGGCCACGGCCTCCTTGCCGGGTTTGCCGTCAGCCTTGTTTTCATACAGCGCCACGCAGGTTTCGCCGGCCTGGCCGGCTTCGGTGGCCAGCGTCAATTTCGCAAAACGGGGCAGGGCGGTTTCGGCGGCCCAGCGCGATGCGCCCACACGGATCGCCGCGTCGTTGTAGTCCTGCCTGTCGTTGTCAGTCAGTTCCAGCTTGTTCACCGCCGCGAGTTCCGCAAGGGCGCGCTGGGCCGCGGCCGTGGGCGCTTCGCCCCGGCGCGCCTGCTCAAAGGCCAGGCTGGCCAACACGCCGGCGCGGCGCAGGCGCAAACGGTTTTTGCTGACTTCGGGCAGGCTCGCAAACTGCGCGGGGCTGAGCTTGTCCAGCACCTCGGCGCGCCACTGGTCCTGCGACAGGCGCTCCTGCGGGTGCAGGTCGGGGCTCATGCAGTCGGGGCGAGTCAGGGCCAGGGCGGCGCGGGCGCGCTGCCCGGCGTCGGAGGGCAGGGCCAGCACACGGCGAAAGGCCTCGCCGTTGTAGCAAAGCTGCATGCTGCCGCCCTGCTCATAACCCTTGAAGCCCACGCCGTAAAAAGAGGCCACTTCCATGTGGGCGGAAATCACGTCGCTGGTCGCCTTGCCGTGTTTCATGGAGGCGCGGCGCGCCAGGCGCTCGGCCATGGTGCCCAGTGCGTCGAAGGTTTCCGCGCCTATGGCCTCGGCCGGCGCGGCCTTGAGGTAGGCGGCAGTGTAGGCAATGCCCAAAGCCTCGGCGCCCGGGCTTTCGCGCAGGAAGCGCACCACCGAGAGCAGCTGCGGCGCTTCCTCGGGCTGCAGCGAGACGGTGCGCACCTGGCTCACGTGGATAAAACCCGCGCGCTCGCGCCTGTGGTCGTAAATCTGCAGGTAGTCCATGCGCTGGCCGCGTATCTCGAGCGCGTCGCCCTGCCACAGCGCCGCCTGCTGCGCGGCCGAATCGCGCGGCGCGGCGCGCAGGCTGGCCTGGTCCTGCGTCACGATGGCCAGGGTCAGGAGTGCGGTGGTGATCATTATTCGGCCTCTTCTTTGTTGTCGTTGTCTTGCATGCCGGCATCGCGCGGCGCTTGCGCCACGTTGCGGCCGGACTTGGGCGCGCCGCCCAGCAGGCCCGCACCCACAAAGCCGCCGCTGGTGGAGGGCGGGGCGATGATCACGGTGATCTTGTCGCTGAGTTTGTCGGCCATGGTTTTCTGGATCAGCAGCGGGTGCCGCGTGACCAGCACGCCCTCACGCGCCATCTGCTCGCTGTTGATCTTGCCAACGCGGTCCAGCCGGTAGGCTTCGGCGTCCGCCAGTTTCTGCCGCGAATCGGCCTCGCCCGCGGCCTCGATGCGCCGCGCCTGGGCGCTGCCTTCAGCCGTGCGTATGCGCGACTGTTTCTCGGCTTCGGCTTCGAGCTGGCGCTGCTCTATCTGTTTCTGCTTGAAGGGCAGCACATGTTTCATGGCTTCCTCTTGCGCCCTGGCCGCGATCACCTGTTCATTGGCGGCGGCCTGCGCATTGGTCTCGCGGCGCACTTTTTCGGCCATCGCGTCCAGCTCGGTTTCCTTGACGCGCTTTTCCTTCAAGGCCAGGGTGTAGCGCATTTTTTCGGTTGCGAGCTCCTCGGCCAGCAGCTTGTCCATGCCCTGGCGGTAGTCGGCGGGCAGGTCCACCTTGCCCATCTGCACGCTGCGCAACAGGATGCCGTCGGCCGCGAGTTTGGGTTTGAGTTCGGCTTCGATGAGTTGCTGGATCTCGGCGCGCTTGCTCGAGAAAATTTCCCGCACGGTGTAGCGGGTGAAGGTCTTGTAGATCACGCCCTGCACGGCGGGCTGCACGATCTGGCCGGCGATGTCGTCGGGCAGGTTTTTCGAGAGGGCGTTGACCCGGGCCGGGTCCAGCGCATAACGCACCGTGAGGTCCACGCCCAGCGACATGCCTTCCACCGACTGGAAGGGTGAGGGGCCGTCGGCGCGGCTGCTGCCTTCGGGGCGATACACCTGGTCGCGCAGCGAGAAGGTGCGCAGCTCGTGCAGGCCGGGCAGCAGCAACAGCGAGCCTTCGCGGAATTCGTCGACCCCGCCGGTCAGCTGGTTGGTGCGTATGGCCACGTCGCCGCGCGCCACGGATTCCAGCGGTGGGTGCACCCACAGCAGGTAGCCGGCCGCGCCTGCCGCGGCGGTGGCGATCATCAGGCCGCTGGCACTGGCGGCGCGGCGCAGGCCCGTGGCGGCGATACGGCGGGTGCCGTGCACCCCCCTGGAAAAGATGGCGCGTATGCGCAGGGCGATGCGACTAAAACGTGGGTTCATGACGGGCTCCTCCGGTCTGGTTTGGCGAGAGGCGCGGGTTGCGTTCTCTCTGGCCTCCATTGTTCGAAGCGGGCCCGGAGCATTCAATGCGCCTGCGCGGTGTCTTTGCGCGCTTGGGCGGCGGCATTCATCCGCCAACGGAAGAAACACTCACACGGCTGGGGCCGGCCCGCACCCATAATCAGGCCACCGCTTTACTTCGCACGCCCCATGACCAAAATCGCCGTCATCGAAGACGACTTGCCCATGAGCAACCAGCTCAGGGGCTGGATTGAATCGGCCCGGCCTGGCATACAGGTCGACCAGTGGTTCAGCCGCGACGACGCCGAAGCCGCCGTCGCCCGCGAGGGCTACGACGCGGTGGTACTGGACATCGAACTGGGGCGCGAACGCCATGCCGGTGTGGCCATCATCAACGCCATCAACAAGCAGCGGCAGGGCACGCCGGTGCTGGTGGTCTCGGCCATGCCGGCCGCCATCTACCGCAGCATCATGAAAGCCCTGGACGCCTGGGACTACCTGCAAAAAACCACGTTTGAGGAAGCCGACTTCATCGAAACCTTCCTGGACATCCTGCGCAGCGCCAAGGCAAACCCCGCGGGCAAGGCGCCCGCGGCGGACGGCCAGGAGCTGCAACTGGACCCGCTGCGCCAGAACACCGCCATCTGGCGCGGCCAGCGCGTGAACCTGCCGCTGACGGCGCAGCGCATCCTGGCGGCCCTGCATGCGCGCCGCGGCGAGGTGGTCAGCTACGAAGACCTCTACCAGGTGGTCAAAAGCGGCCGCAACCGCGACAACATCCGCAAGCACGTGAGCACCATACGCGACGCCTTCAAGGAAATCGACGCGGCCTTCGAGGGCATTGAAAACGTACCCATGCGCGGCTTTCGCTGGGCCGAGGCCGACACCGCCCCGCGCGGCAAGGGCCGGGCGTGAAGCTGCCGGCCGGGCTGGACGTCGAGCGCCTGTTGCCGGCGCGCGTGCCCTTCGGCCTGCGGGTTTTCTTTCGCGGCGCTTTTTTGCTGCTGGGGCTGGCCACCGTCGCGCTGGCCATCGCCGTGCTGCAGGACGAAAAAGAGCGTAGCTACCGCAACTACCAGGACGGCTTTCGCAAGAACCAGGCGCAGATCGCGGCCAAGCTGCGCCATCCCACGGGCCAGCTGGTGCTGCTCAACCCCACGGCCTACGACCATGAGGTCACGCCGCTGCGCCCACTGGTGCTGCCGTTTTCGGCCCTTGACTTTGACGACCGCAACAAGGCCCAGCAGGCGGTGGAAATGGCCGGCTGCCTGGTGCAATACCCCGATGCGGCCTCGATGTGCGTGGCCGTGGGCAACAACCCCTTTGCCGGCGGTTTCCTCTACGCCGTCGGCAGCTTCAACAGCGGGCCGCTGGTGTCGCACAGCTCGGGCACGCTGGATCTGAGCCTGGCGCACCGCGCGCGCATCACGGTCGACATGCGCGGCCAGCGCTACCGCTGGATCGCGCCTTTCCAGGCCATGCAGGCCGTCGATGAGGGCCGCAACGCCTCGCCCTTTGCCAACACCCGGGGGCGGCTCGTGGGTTTTGCCGACGACGGCCCGATCACGCCGGCCAGCCGGCCGGTGCGCGATTTCCGCGGCTGGCTCTGGCAGGACGGCCGCTGCGTGGACGGCGCGCCGGCGGCCGGCCCGGATTGCGCGCGGCGCGCCTTTGTCAGCGTGCGCCTGCCGGTGGAGCTGTTTCGTGAGGCACTGTTTGCCAAGGGCCCGGCCGGCATCGTCTGGCCGCCGGCCGACCTGGACCAGATCAAGGTGCAGGTGGAAATGCTGGCCCCCGGCGAGGGCAAGCCGCTGTTCGACAGCAATGCCGCGGGCGCCACCGCGCCTTTTTCCTGGGCCGAGCTGAGCCCCTTGCTGCTGCCCGGCGAAAAGCTGCGCATACGCAAGCTGGGCGCGGGCGGCGCCGGCAAAGACATCGTGGCGCTGTCCGGCGCCGAGGCCGCCGAGCGCGCCTCGCCGCTGATCGCCTGGCTGATCCGCCGGCTGCAGGTCGAGGGCTACGACGCGCCCGTCACCAGCACCGACATCATCAGCACGCCGCTGGGGCGCTATGAACTCACGCTGACCGGTGACATCCGCACGGTCAACAAAGCCCTCACGGCCGTGGCCACCCGCGTGTCCTGGTTTGTGGGCGGCATGCTGCTGGCCATCTTCGCGACCTGGCTGGCGATCGAGCTGCGCATCATCCACCGGATCACCGAGCTGACCCGCCGTGCCGCCACCGTTTCCAAGGGCGTTCGCGCCAGCGACGGCCTGGCGGCGGTGGACCTGGCCGACCTGCGCGGCGGCGACGAGCTGGGCGTGCTGGCCGGTGGCCTGCAGGACCTGCTGCAGCGCGTGAACGAGGACGTGCGGCGCGAGCAGATACGCGTGGCCCAGGAAAAAGACACCTGGCATGCGGTGGGCCATGAAATCATGTCGCCGCTGCAGTCGCTGATGGTGCTGCACGGCAGCGCCGACGACCCGGCGCACCGCTACATCAGCCGCATGCAGCAGGCGGTGCGTGTGCTCTACGGCAGCGCCTCGCCCAGCGAGGCGTTTGAATCCACCGCGCTCAATGTGCAGACCCTGGACGCCAATGAGTTCCTGCGCCACGTGGCGCGCAATGCCGCGGCGGCCGGCATTCCCGGTGTGGCTTTTGAGCCCCTGGCCCAGCCGGTCACGGTGCGCGCCGACGAATATTCGCTGGAAGACGTGGTCTCGCATGTGCTGCGCAATGCCGAGCGTTACCGCCGGCCCGGCAGCCTGATCCGCATCACGCTGTCCCTGCAGGCGCGGGAAGGCGCCACGGCGCCCGAAGCGCTGATCGCCATCAGCAACCTGGGCCCGCGGATAGACGCCGGCATGCTGGACAAGATTTTTGAGTACGGCGTGTCCGACCTGCCCGACTCCGATGCCGGCGCGCCGGGCCAGCGCGGCCAGGGCCTGTTTGTCGCCAAGACCTATATGGCCAAGATGGGCGGCACCATCACCGCGCGCAACCTGGACGATGGTGTGTGCCTGGAACTGCGCCTGCAGTGTGCAGTGGCCTGAAAGTCAAAAGCCTCCAGCGGGCGGTAACTCGCTGGAGGCCTTGTCTTGCCAAACGGACCGGTAAGCCCGCTGCCATGGAAGAAAGTATCGCCCGGCCAGGGTCGAATAATTTGCTTGATTTGCTGCCAAATTTACCAGATACAGATAAAAAATCTGCAAATTTCCAAAAATCAGATAAATTAGCTGAATGGATACTTTGGACCGGAAAATCCTTCAGGTTTTGCAGGCCGATGCGCGCGCCAGCCTGCAAGACATTGGCCAGGCCGTGGGCCTGAGCCCCTCGCCCTGCTGGGGCCGCATCAAGAAAATGGAAGAAGCCGGCGTGATCGAGGGCTACACGGTGCGCCTCAATGCGCAGGCCCTGGGCCTGGGCGATACGGTGATGGTGCAGGTCACGTTGGACAGCCATTCCGACAACACGCTCGAAAAATTCGGCGAAACCCTGGCCGCGATTCCCGAGGTGGTCGAGGCTTACTTGGTGTCCGGCGAATACGACTACCTGCTGCGCATCGCGGTGCACGACACCAAGGACTATGAGCGCCTGCTGCGCGAGCGGCTTTACAAGATCAAGGGCATACGCCACAGCAAGTCCAGCTTTGTGCTGCGCACGCTTAAAAAAGCCGATCTTCCCCTGCTGCCGGGCTGAGGCCCGGGACCGACGCTGACAGGGCGCTGGGCCGCCGGCTGACAGCTCCGGCATTCCCGGCGGCGCACAGTGGACGGGCGCGCCGCTGTGGCGCGGCACCCAAGGGAGAATGTATGCGCGCCCCCAGTTTTTCCGCCAAGGTCTGGCTTGCGGCCTCGGCTTGCGCTGCCATTGTGGGCGGCCTGGTGGCCTGCGGCGACACCGCCCTGCTGCCGCCCGAAGCCGGCATGGGCGCCAACCCCGCGCTGCCGCAGCCCAGAAAAAGCCTGATCCCCACCGTGAACATCGCGCCGGCCAAGGGCTGGCCTGAAGGCGCCATGCCCACGCCCATGGCCGGCCTGGCCGTGACGGCCCTGGCCACCGGGCTGGACCACCCGCGCTGGGTCTATGCGCTGCCTAATGGCGACGTGCTGGTGGCCGAGACCAATGCACCGCCCAAACCCGAGGATGGCAAGGGCCTGCGCGGCTGGTTCATGAAAAAGGTCATGGGCCGGGCCGGGGCCGGCGCGCCCACGGCCAACCGCATCACCTTGCTACGCGATGCCGACGGCGACGGCAAGGCCGAGAGCCGCAGCGTGTTCCTGGAAAACCTCAACTCGCCCTTTGGCATGGTGCTGGTGGGCAATGATTTTTACGTGGCCAATACCGATGCCGTTGTGCGCTTTCCCTACCAGGCCGGCCAGACCACCATCACCGCGGCGCCCGTCAAGTTGGTGGACCTGCCGGCCGGCCCCATCAACCACCACTGGACCAAAAACATCATCGCCAGCCCGGACGGCCGCAAGCTCTATGTGACGGTGGGCTCCAACAGCAATGTGGGCGAGCGCGGCATGGAGGCCGAGGCCGGCCGCGCCGCTATCTGGGAGGTGGACGCCAAGACCGGGGAACACCGCGTGTTCGCCTCCGGCCTGCGCAACCCCAATGGCATGGGCTGGGCGCCCGGCACCGGCGCGCTCTGGACGGTGGTCAACGAGCGCGACGAGATCGGCAGCGACCTGGTGCCCGACTACCTGACCTCGGTGCGCGACGGCGTGTTCTACGGCTGGCCCTACAGCTACTACGGCAGCCACGTGGACGAGCGCGTGCGGCCGCCGCGGCCCGACCTGGTCGCCAAGGCCGTGCCGCCCGACTATGCGCTGGGCTCGCACGTGGCGCCGCTGGGCATGGCGTTCTCGGAGGGCAAGGCGCTGCCGCCTCTGCTGGCCTCCGGCGTGTTCGTCGGCGAACACGGCTCCTGGAACCGCGTGCCGCACAGCGGCTACAAGGTGGTGTTTGTGCCCTTCGAGAACGGCTTGCCTTCGGGTTTGCCCCTTGATGTGCTGAGCGGCTTCCTGAGCTCCGAGGGCCATGCTTACGGCAGGCCTGTGGGCGTGGCGATCGACAAGCGCGGTGCGCTGCTGGTGGCCGATGACGTTGGTAATGCCGTCTGGCGCGTCAGCGCTTCTAGATAGCAGGCCTTCAAACGGGCGGCAGCACCATGTCCGCCGTGCCCGGCCGCATCCAGCGCGGGTACTCACGCGAGGTGTCTATGCAGCCGCCCGACTGGTAGACGCCCTTGGGCTCGCGCATGCGCAGCATCAGCTCCAGGATGCGCGCGGTCTCGGCCGGGTCGGCGCTGGAGGCCTTGACGCCGGCTTCGACAATGCTTTCGTTGATGCGCAGCTCGCCGGCTTCGTCGGTATAGGTCGCGTGCCGCCAGTGGAACAGCTCCAGGCATTTGGCCGTCAGGGTGTAGGGCTGTTCGCGCTTCCAGAAGTTGGTGAACAGGCCGTTGCCGATGTAAAACACCCAGGAGCCTTCGTAACCTGAAACGTCCGAGGAGTGTTCATCGGGGTTGCGGAACCACAGGCGGTCGCCCGGTACGTAATATTTAGGCGGCAGCGGCTGCTCCATGGAGCCGTATTCGCGCAGGAACACGTCGTGGAATTTGCCCGACATGATGGCGCGCCGCTCCCAGCGCTGCTGCAGGCCGGCCAGCAGGGGTGGGTTGCAGTTTTCGAGCTCCTGCGCGATGGCCAGCAGGATCACATACTCGGTCGCGCGGTAGCACGAGAAGGAATACAGCTTGCCCGAAGCTTCGGGCTGGGTGGCTTTTTGCAAAGCGGGAATCAGCGCGTGGCCGGGCCGCACGGTAAAGCCGTCGTCCTCGGAGTAGGTCCAGCAGTCCTCGGGCCGGTTGACCTCGGTGGTGTGGAATTCCAGCGCCGTCTTGCGCGCGGCGACCACGATGTTGCGGCGCACGCGCAGCGCAGAGGCCAGCTCTTCATGGCTGGGAAATTCGAAGGCAATCGGGCTCAGCAGCATGGCCAGCAGGATTTCGCGTTCCAGGTCCTCGCTGCTGCCCGTCGTGTCCAGTTGCAGTTTTTCGGCCAGGCCCAGGGTGTCCAGGCCCGGCGCCCATTTGTCGGCCAGTCCGGCCCTGAGGCGAAAACGCCGGCCCGCGGCGGCGCCCTCGCGCGCCGGCAGTTCCGCGGTTTCCACGGCGTCCTGCAGGCCCAGCTGCTCGAGCTGCACCAGGAAGCGGTAGCTGGACGCCGCCAGCGCATCGGCCGTGCCGGCGTGAAGGTGTATGCCCGCAATGGCGAGGCTGGGAGTGGGGCTGAGGGCTGCGCTCATGTGCCAAAGAGTATCTTTGCTTGGCGCGATCCCGGCAATGGTAAAAACACCACGGGGGCAAATGCAAGGTTTGCGTCAGCGTTTAGACCGGCAACAGGTTCTCAGGCGTAGGTGATCCAGCTCGCGTGCTCGGGCGCGTCCAGGTGCGGCAAGGTGTTGTAAGTCACCAGCATGTGGCGCTTGGGCGTGAAGGCGAACTCGGTGAGTGAGCAGTTGCGTATGCGCAGGTTGAGCTCTATGGTGGTTTCCGGGCTGGTGCCCAGCACGTGGCCCACGGCCGTCGAGATCGGCCCGCCGCTGGAGACCAGCAGCACATTGCCGCTGTGCGTGCTGCGAATCTGGTCCAGCACGTCGGTGACGCCGGCGACAAACTCCGTGTAGCTGGGCATGCCCTTGGGGCTGACGACGCCGGCCATCCATTGCGTCAGGCCGTCGCGCAGCAGGCGGAAATGGCCGCGGTATTGCTCGGGCGTGGTCGGTTTTTCCAGCTTGTGCGGGTGTATCGCGCCTATCACCGCATGGCTGTCGTATTCATTGAGCCCGGGCCGCTGCTCGGCCTGCATGTCAATCCCCATGCCCTCACAGATGCCGGCAAAGGTGTTGACCTGGCGCTGCAGCGTGCCGGTGAAGGCCGCGTCAAAGCTGATGCCCTTGTACTTGAAGTATTCCCCCAGGCGGACACTTTGCTGGCGCCCCATGGGGCTGAGCACGTCGTAGTCGTCTTCGCCAAACGAGGCCTGGCCGTGGCGCACGAGGTAGAGGGTTCCCATGGGCGGATTGTGGCGGCGGCGGGCCATGGCCCCAGTCCCGCGTGCGACGGCTTAGACGGCAGCTAGCACTTTGGCGACAGTCGTCGTGTCCACATTGCCGCCGGTAAGCGCGATGCCCACGGCCTGGCCCTTGAGTCGATCACGCTCCTGCATCGCGGCAGCAAAACTCGCCGCGCCCGCACCTTCGGCCACATTGTGGGTGTCGGCGTACAGCGCGCGCATGGCCTGGGCTACTTCGTCGTCCGTCACCTTCACGACGTGGTCCAGCTGCGGCAGCAGGATGGCCAGCGCCTCGGCATCGGCAACGCGGCAGGCCATGCCGTCGGCCAGCTGCGTGGTCACAGGCGCTTCCACCACGCGGCCGGCGGCCAGCGAGTCGGCATAGGTGGTGGCATGCGTGCTCACCACGCCGACGATGCGCAGCTTGCGGCCCAGCGCCAGCTTGGCGGCAATCGCCGAACACGCGCCGGATCCCTGGCCGATGGGCACATAGACCACGTCCAGCTGCGGCACGGCCAGCATGAATTCCCACCAGTAGGTGCTGACGCCGTGCAGCAGGTCGGCATGGAAGCTGGGCACCATGTGGGCGCCGCGTTCGGCGGCCAGCGCCATGGCGAATTCGCGGCTGGCCTGAAAGTCGTCGCCGTGTTCGATCAGCGTCACGCCCAGCGCGCGCATGGCGGCATTCTTTTCGGTCGAGTTGCCGTGCGGAACCACGATGGTGCAGGCCACGCCGTGGGCGCGCGCCGCCCAGCCTATGCTCTGGCCGTGGTTGCCGCGCGTGGCGCTGACGACCTGCGCGGGCAGCTCGCCGCGCCGCTGCAGCGCCTCGAAGTAGGTGAGCCCGCCGCGCAGCTTGAAGGCGCCGACCGGCGTGTGGTTCTCGTGCTTGATCCAGCAGTCGGCGCCCAGGCGCTGGCTGGACAGGCCCCAGCGGTATTGCGGCGTGGCCTGGAATTCGCGGTAGACCACGCGGGCCGCGTCTTCGATCTCGCGCAGCGAGGGCAGCATGCTGTTCTCCAGCGCCGGCGCCTGGTCGAGGACGGCACTCATGCGGCCGCCCGTTTTTCGGTCAGCAGGCGCAGCGCCAGCAGGCCCAGCACCGTGCCCATCACATAGCGCTGCACGCGCATCCAGCTGATGTTGCGGTTCAGGAAGCCGGCAATGGCCGCGGCGAAGCAGATCAGTACCGTGTTCACGCTGGTGCTCACGCTGATCTGCACCGCGCCCAGCGTCAGGCTTTGCAGCAGCAGGTCGCCGCGCTCCGGGTGCAGGAACTGCGGGAAGAAGGAGAGGTAAAACATCGCCACCTTGGGATTGAGCAGGTTGGTCATAAAACCCATGAGGAACAGCGTGCGTGGCGGGTCGTGCGGCAGCTCGCGTGTCTCAAAAGGTGCGAGGCCGCCGGGCTTGACGGCCTGCCACGCCATCCACAGCAGATAGGCCGCGCCCGCGACCTTGATCGCGTCAAAGGCCACCGGCACGGCCAGCAGCAGCGCCGTGAGGCCAAAGGACGCGGCCAGCAGGTGCACCACAAACCCCAGGGCCACGCCGCTCAGCGACACCAGGCCGGCGCGAGGGCCCTGGCACAGCGTGCGCGAGATGCAATAAATCATGTTGGGCCCGGGCGTGATCACCAGCACAAAGGCGGCGAGGGCAAACCAGGCGAGTTCGGTGGAGCTGAACATCTAAATCCCCTTTGATTCAAGCGTGACAAGGCCGCGCGGCGTCTGCAGCGTGGCGATCAGGTTGGGCGGGCCCTGCGACAGGCCCACACCGGCCAGGCCTATGGCCTCGTAGCCGGCGCGCAGCGCGTCGGGCCGCGGGTGGCTGGCGTGCAGCGACTGCAGCGTGACGCCCGAGGGCGCCATGCTTTGGCTGGGATGGGCCTCGCCCCACTGGATCAGCGTGGGCAGCGCGCCGTAGAACAGGCGCTGCCCGTCCTCGCGCACCGTGATTTTCCAGGACAGCAGGCCTTGCGGCGTCATGCGCGAAGCCTCCAGCAGCTCGCCGCGGTCCAGCCCCAGGCGCGCCAGCGCGCGCACGCCGCCTTGTGCGCGGGGCGTGGAGGCCGCGAAGTGGGCGAGCTGCGGCCCGCCTTTGCTGAGCTGCAGTTGCAGTTCCAGGTCGTCCAGGTCAAACCAGCGCCTGGCCGGGGCCGGTCGCGTGCAAGGCTTGCCCGGCTGGATCGCGATGATTTCAAAATAAGCCGTGGGAAAGGCCGGCGAGGCGATGCTGAAGAGCCGGTTGTGCGTGCCCATCAGCGCATGCTCGCCGCCCGGCCCGGGCGTGATGCCCAGCACGCGCTCGCACCACTGCACACCCTGCTCCAGGCTGGCCGCCACCACCACCAGGTGGTCGACCTGCGAGGCCAGCGGAGTGGATGCGGTGGTGTTCTCCATGGCTTAAAGCGTGACGCTTCCATCGATGCAGCTCACCGATTCGCCGCCGACCCAGACCTGGCCGGCCGCGTCGCGTTCAAGATGCACCTGGCCCGCGCGGCCCAGGCACACGCCTTGCGAGGCGGTGTAGCGCTCGGGTGCATGGCCCTCGGCGATCAGCCATTGCGCCAGGCTGGCGTTGAGGCTGCCGGTGACCGGGTCTTCGTCGACGCCCAGGGGCGCGGCAAAGGCCCGCACCTCAAAGTCGGGCGCGAAGGAGGGTTGGGACGCCGCAAAAGCCCTGGCTTCGCGGTTGGCGCGTGCGATCAGCGGCGCGGCTTCTTCGTGCGGGTAGCGCGCGACGACGCCTATCTTGGTGCCCAGCTTGGCCAGCGCCTTGTGGTCGGGCGTCAGGCTCAGCACGGTTTCGGGGCTGTCCAGCAGCAGGCCCAGCCAGAGCGGGCCGTTGTCCAGGCATTGCGCGGCCAGCACCTGGCTGGCCTTGAGGCCCAGCGCCGTGGCCACCTGGGCCAGTACCGTGGGGCTGGGCGCCGAGCGCTTGAGCGCCGGTGCGGCAAAGGCCAGGCGTTTGGTGCCGGGCTCGCGGCGGATCTTGACCAGGCCGACCTTGCATTCCTGCACGATGAAGTCCTTGGAACGCGGCTGCCCGCCGGCTTCCAGCCAGCTGTGGCAGCTGCCCAGCGTGGGGTGGCCGGCAAAGGGCAGCTCGCCGCCCGGCGTGAAGATGCGCACGCGGTAGTCGGCCGCGGCGTCCGTGGGCGGCAGCAAAAAGGTGGTTTCCGACAGGTTGGTCCATTTGGCAAAACGCTGCATGGCGGCATCGTCCAGGCCGCTGCCGTCCAGCACCACGGCCAGGGGATTGCCGTAGTAAGGACTGGGGGTGAATACGTCGACTTGCTTGAATGCGCGCTGCTTCATGGGGGCTCTCGGTTTTCCAGGTGGTTTTAAAGATTTATGACAGGGGAAGGTCCAGCACGCCGCGCGAGGCGGGACGCGCCAGCAGGTTCTGGTACCAGCGGTCCAGGTGGGGCCGCGCGGGCCGCGGCTGCGGCAGGCCGAACCAGCGGTGCATTTCGCAGCCCAACGGGATGTCGGCCATGCCGAATTGCTCGCCGCCTATATAGGCATGCTCGGCCAGGTGCGCATCGAGCAAAGCCAGCAGCGGCTCGGTGGCGGCCACCGATTGCGCGATCAGTCCAGCATTGCGCTGCTCGGCCGGCGTGCGTATCAGCTGCACAAACGCCGCGCGGCCGGCCGGGTTGAAGGTGGTCTGCTGCCAGTCCATCCATTGCTCGGCGGCAAAACGCTGCGGCAGCGCCGTGGGATAGAAGTTGCCCGATGAGTATTTGGCGCACAGGTAGCGCACGATGACGTTGGACTCCCAGACGAGGACCTCGCCGTCTTCCATCAGTGGCACAAGCGCATTCGGGTTCTTGCGGCGGTAGTCGGCGTCCTTGACGATGCCGAACTGGCCGCCGGCATCGGTGCGCTGCAGGGTCAGGCCCAGTTCCTGGGCGGCCCAGACGACTTTGCGCACATTGATGGAGCTGATGCGCCCCCAGAGATGAAGCATGTCAGATTCCTTTGGAAGGTCGGTCGAGGAACACCAGCCTGAGCGCGAGCCCGGCCATGGTCAAAGCCAGCAGGCCGCGCTGGAATGTCGCGGCGCCGGGCCGCGCCTGCAGGCGGCGGCCTATCTGGCCGCTGAAGGCGCCCAGCACGGTGTTAAAAGCCAGCGCCAGCGCCGACAGCAGCACGCCCAGCACCAGCAGCTGCAAGGTCACGTGGCCGCGCGCCGGGTTGACGAACTGCGGCAGGAAGACCATGAAAAACAGCAGCGCTTTCGGGTTCACCAGGTTGTTGAGCCAGGCCATGCGCACAATGCGCGCGAAACCGGCGGGCGGGGCCGGCGCCTTGTCGCCGCGCGCGCCGGCCGGCCGCAAGGCCTGCCAGGCCAGCCACAGCAGGTAGAGGGCGCCGGCGTAGCGCAGCACGTCGAAGGAGGGCGGCCAGGCCGCGACCAGCGCGGTCACACCCGTCGCGGCGCACAGGGTGTGCACCAGGTCTGCCGCCGAGATGCCGATGGCCGCCGCGAAGCCGCCGCGCACGCCGTGCGCCAGCCCGTGCGAGAGCACAAACGCCATGTTGGGACCGGGCGAAATGAAAAGCGCCAGCACCGCCAGCACGAACAGCGACAGCGTGCCCGTGTCCATCATGCGGCCGCGCGCAGTTCAGGCAGGCCCGTGGGCAGTTGCTCGCGGATGGCCGCGGCCAGCGCGGCGATGCCGATGTTGATCTGCTCGACGCTGGAGGTCACAAAGGACAGGCGCAGGGTGCGGGCGTCGGCATGGTCGGCGTAAAAGGCCCAGCCGGGCACAAAGGCCACGTTGCGCTCCACCGCCTTGGGCAGCAGGTCGATGGCGTTCATGCCCTCGGGCAGGCGCACCCACAAAAACATGCCGCCGGCCGGCGTGTTCCAGCTCACGCCCTCGGGCATGTCGCGCTGCATGGCGGCCAGCATGGCGTCGCGCTGCGATTTGTAGAGCGCGCGTATGGTCGGCACGTGGCGCTCCAGGAAGTTGTTCTTCATGGTCTCGACCACCATGCGCTGGTTAAAGCCCGGCGTGTGCAGGTCGGCGGCCTGCTTGGCCTGCAGCAGCTTGGGGTAGAGCGACTTGGGCGCAACCAGGAAACCCAGGCGCAGGCCGGGCGCCAGGATCTTGGAGAAGGAGCCCATGTAGACGCAGCCTTCGGGGTTGCGCGCCGTCAGCGGCAGCGGCGGCGGCGTGTCGAACCACAGGTCGCCGTAGGGGTTGTCCTCGACGATGGGCAGGCCCAGGCGCGCGGCTTCGGCGCTCAACGCGGCGCGGCGCGCCTCACTCATGGTGCGGCCGGTCGGGTTCTGGAAGTTGGGCAGCACATAAAAGAAACGCGCGCCGGCGGCCTTGCTGGCGAGATCGGCGATGTCCACGCCCTCTTCGTCGCTGGCCACGCCCACGACCTCGGGTTCCATGGGCGTGAAGGCCTGCAGCGCACCCAGGTAAGTGGGTGTTTCCACCAGCACGCGGCTGCCGGCGTCTATCAGTATCTTGGCGACAAGGTCCAGGCCCTGCTGCGAGCCGGTGGTGATCAGCACCTGCGCTGGGTCGACCTCCCAGGGCAGCATGGCGGCGACCATCTCGCGTAGCGGCGCATAGCCTTCGCTGGCCGCGTACTGCAGCGCCGCATGGCCATCTTCGCGCAGCACCTTGTCGCAGGCCTCGCGGAAGGCGGCGACGGGGAAGGTCTTGGGCGAGGGCAGGCCGCCGGCGAAGCTGATGATGCCGGGTTTTTCGGTGACCTTGAGGATCTCGCGGATCACCGAAGGGTTCATCTTGTGGGCGCGTTGCGCCTGGGTCCATGTCATGTCGCTCATCTCACTCTCCTCCTTGAGGGCCGCCTCGGGCGGCCCGGCTCACACAATGGTTAAAAAATTCAGGGTGCCGCGGCGTACGGCTGCCGGATATGGCAACCATGATCGCAGCCTGGCGGTTTTGCGCAAGACTTTCATGCGGCTGCTCAATCCACCACAAACAGGGTGGCGCCCAGCGGCGAGGTCGAGCGGTGCGCCTCGGCCTGGTCGGCGACCTGGTAGCTCATGCCGGGCTCCAGCGTGAAGCGGCGGCCGTCCTCGAGTTCGGTGTGCAACTGGCCCTGCAGGCACAGCAGGATGTGGCCTTTTTTGCACCAATGGTCGGACACATAACCCGGCGTGTACTCGACCATGCGCACGCGCACGTCACCGAAGGTCTGCGTGCGCCAGAAGGCCTTGCCTTCCAGGGCCGAATGTTCGGTGCGGTCCACGGTGGACCAGTCGGTGGTACCGAAAGGGATGTTGGCGATGTTCATGCGGCAACTCCCTGGCCGCGGTCGCGCTGGTTGGGCGTGATGTGTTCGATCTTGCCGTCGCCATAGGAGCGCAGCACCTGCGAGATGACGATGTGAAAGCCTTTGTACCACTGGGTGTACTGGCGTTTGGCTTCCAGGTGCTTAGGGTGGACCGAGAAAGCGCGCAGCGCCTCCTGGTTGTCCCAGAAATAGGTCGCGTTGCTGCGCGTGCCGTCGGGCGAGCGCCAGGTTTCCGCGCCCAGGTAGCCCGGGGTGGCATGGGCGGCTTCCTCGATCAGCGCATCCAGTGCGTGGAAGCGCTCGTCATAGGTGCCCGGTTCAAAAATAAAGGCGGCGCAGTACATCAGGTCTTCCCAGGGTGTAGCAATGAAGGGGGCATGGCGGCCGGCTGGTGCACCGGCATTTTTTTGCCGATGAACACGGTGGCGATCACCGCCAGGCCGAAGCCCACGGTCACCGCGTCCAGGCTTTCGCCCAGCAGCGGCACCGCGAACAGCATGGACATAAACGGCTGCAGCAGCTGCACCTGGCTCACGCGCACCGTGCCGCCCAGCGCCAGGCCGCGGTACCAGGCGAAAAAGCCCAGCCACATCGAAAACACCGCGACATAGCCAAAGCCCCACCAGGCCGACGCCTTGATGGCACCGGCCGGCCAGCTGAAGGCGGCCAGCGGCAAGGTCAGCGGCAGTGACAGCAGCAGCGCCCAGCAGATCACATGTTCAGCCTGCATGCGCTGCGACAGCCGGGCGCCATAGCCGTAACCCACGGCGGCGCACAGCACGGCGGCCAGCAGCAGCAAGTCCGCGGGGCTGATGGACAGGCCGCCGCTGCCCGATCGCAAGAGGGCAAAAGCCACCACCAGCGCGCTGCCCAGGGCGGCGCACAACCAGAAGCCGGCGGACGGCCGCTGGCGGTGCAGCAAGGCGCCCACGGCCGCGGTGGCCAGCGGCAGGGCGCCGATGATCACGGCGGCATGCACGGCCTCCACATAACGCATGGCAATCGAGGTGAACAGCGGAAAGCCGAAGACCACACCGCCCGCCGTGGCGGCCAGCGGCCACCAGTCCTCGCGTTTGGGCAAGGGCGCGCGCGTGGCCAGCAGGAACGCGGCCGAGAGGCCCGCGGCCACCACGGCGCGGCCCAGCGCGATGAAGATGCCCGACAGCTGCGGCGCGTCCGGCGTGCCCACGGCCAGCCGCGTCATCGGCAGCGTGACGGAAAAGATCACGGTGCCCAGCAGGCCCAGCCACAGGCCTTTCGTGATGTGCGCGTGGGGGCTCATATAAAGAGCATCCAGATCGCGGTGGCCACCAGCACGGCCGCCATGGCGTAGTTGAACCAGCGCAGCCGCAGGCCGCTGCCGGCAGGGCCGGACAGCCAGTCGCGCAGCAGCGAGCCGGCCAGCGCATACACCATGTTGCTCACAAAGGCATAGGCCAGCATCACCGGCAGCACGATGGCCAAGCGCAGGGCGGGCGCCTCGCGGCCGGCGATCCAGCCGCTGACGATGGCCAGCGCCAGCATCCAGGCCTTGATGTTGACGAATTGCAACGCCGCGCCCTGCCAGAAGGTGACGCTCAGCCGTGATGCGTCGGCCTGGCTGAGCTGGCGCGACTGGGAGACCTTGTAGGCCAGCCAAAGCAGGTAGGCCACGCCGCCGATCTTGACGGCCCAGCTCAGCAGTGGCACCGCCAGCACCAGCGCGCCCAGGCCCAGCGCGCAGACCAGCAGCAGCGCGCCCCAGCCCACGGGCACGGCGCAGACAAACGGCAGCGCGCGGCGGAAACCGTGGTTGGCGCCCAGCGCGGTCGACAGCGTGGTGTTGGGCCCGGGCGAAAAACTCATCGCCGTGGCCAGCACCAGTAAAGCCGTAAATTCTTGCCAGTTCATGTTTCCCACTTTATAGTTGAAAGCAGTACACCACCAATACAGTTAGCGGTACAAATTCCAAAACTGTATTGGTCAAATAATCAGCACACCATGCCCTACCGGGGGCGATGAACAGGAAAAAGGGCCGCGCCATGTTGATGAAAGCCGCTTCACAATCCCTGACCGAACAGCTCTCGGCGCGTTTTGCCGAGCGCATACGCAGCCGCCTGCTGGCGCCCGGCGCGCGCCTGCCTTCGGTGCGGCTGTGCGCCGAGCAGCAGGGTGTGAGCGTCTCCACCGTGGTGGCCGCATATGACCAGTTGCTGGCGCAAGGCCTGGTGGTGGCGCGCAAGAACCGCGGTTTTTTTGTGCGCGATGCTTCGCTCAATGCGGCTTCGGCGCCCGCCGCCAAAGCACCTGCGGCGGCGCACCCCGGAAAGCACGGGCCGGTGCAAGCGGCCGACCTGGCGCCGCTGGGCGCCTGGAGCACCGCCAGCTGGATGGCCACGCGCCAGGCGCCGGTCGACGCCACCGCGCTGATACGCGGCATGTTCCACAAGGTCAGCAACAAACCCCAGCCCGGCATGGGCGTGTTTCCGCCCGACTGGCTGGAAACCACCTTCATGCCCGCGGCCGTGCGCAAGGTCACCAGCGTCAGCGCGCTGCGGGATTTTTCGCTGCAATACGGCGAGCCCATGGGCGACAGCGGCCTGCGCCGCGCGCTGTCGCAGAAACTCAGCGCGCTCAATGTGCATGCCGTGCCCGAGCAAATCATCACCACCGTGGGTGCCACGCATGCGCTGGACATTGTGAGCCGCACGCTGCTGCGCGCCGGCGACTGCGTGATGGTGGAGGAGCCCGGCTGGGCCGTGGAGTTCGCCCGGCTGGACGCCTTGGGCATGCGTATCCTGCCGGTGCCGCGCCGCGCCGACGGCCCCGACCTGGAGGTGATGGCGCAGTACTGCGAGATCCACCAGCCCAAGCTGTTTGTCAGCGTCAGCGTGTTCCACAACCCCACCGGCTACTGCCTCACGCCGGGCAGCGCGCACCGCGTGCTGCAGCTGGCGATGCAGCACAACTTCCACATTGTTGAAGACGACACCTACAGCCACCTGGCGCCCGAACACGCGACCCGGCTGTGCTCGCTGGACGGCCTGCAGCGCACGATTTACGTCAGCGGTTTCGCCAAAATCCTCGCGCCGGGCTGGCGCGTCGGCTTCATGGCCGCACCGCCCGATCTGGTCGAGCGCCTGCTGGACACCAAGCTGCTGGCCACGCTGACCACGCCGGCCCTGCTTGAAAAAGCGCTGGCCTGGTGCATAGACCAGGGCCAGCTGCGCCGCCATGCCGAGCGCATACGCACCCGGCTCGATGCCGCGCGCGCCCGCAGCGTCAAGCTGGCAATCGCCCACGGCTGCAGCTTCGCGACCGAGCCCGCCGGCCTGTTCGGCTGGGTGGACACCGGCGTCGACACCGACGCACTGGCCCAGCGCATGCTCGACGAGGGCTACCTGATTGCCCCGGGGGCGCTGTTCCACGCGGTGCGGGCGCCCAGCACGCTGATGCGGATCAATTTTGCGACCACGCAGGAGGCGGCGTTCTGGAAGGTGTTTGCTCGGTTGAGAGATGCGGTGAAGTAGCCGGGTCTTGCTCCGGCCTTGCGCGTTCTTCCTCCTCCTTCCTCTTTTTTAGTTCAGCTGGCCGGGTCTCGCCCCGGCGGGCGAGGTACTTTTCTTTGCTTCGCCAAAGAAAAGTACCCAAAAGAAAGGCGACCCTGGTTCCTGCGTCCCCTGCGCTTCGCTGCGGGGCAACCTGCGGTGCTCGGTCCAGCCGGGGTCAAAAACAACTCGCCTTCGGCTCAAACAAGTTTTTGCCCTGATCCGTCTGGCCCTGCGCTCCTCGGCGCATCCACAAGGGGTGGGGAAAGAAATCCGAATACCGAAAACCACAAGGACACGCCATGGCGTGTCCTTGTTTGTATTTGTCTTCTTTGTCTTTGGTATTTGGTTCC
>Ga0102595_100395_pt1 | contig 32390 bp, 28 predicted proteins | sample Araplaol_mTSA_r2_2_FD_76864 | JGI IMG/M metagenome (GOLD analysis project Ga0102595, IMG submission 76864) | Arabidopsis root microbial communities from North Carolina, USA - plate scrape MF_Col_mTSA_r2 (SPADES assembly) (version 2) | ecosystem: Host-associated > Plants > Roots > Endosphere...
TTCGGCCCCGTCACGACGTTGAGCGCCGCGAGCGGCACGATCAGCTCGCGCAGCGAGCGGTAATTGGCGATGGCGAGCGTCTTCAGCGCGGTCATGGCAATGGGAAACAGGGAATGGCAGCAGGCGGCGGCCCGCGTTCAGCGGCCGTCGACGGCCTGCGGGTCGGCTGCGGTGTTGGCCGCCGTGCTGGCGGCGGGCGACCGCGCGTGCGGCCGTTCGGGATTCGGCGCGTCCGGCGCGGATTCGTGCGGATACAGTTCCATCCGGCTGCGCGGCAGGCATTGCGGATAGCGGTGCTGCAGATACGCGATCAACCCTTCGCGCACGCGGCAGCGCAGATCCCAGCACGACGACGAATCGGCCGCGCTGACGAGCGCGCGCAACTGCATCGTGCGCTCCGTCGCATCGGTCACCTGCAGCACCTGCACGCGGCCGTCCCACTCGGGCGCGGCGTGGACGAGCCGCGCGAGTTCCTCGCGCAGCGGCGCAAGCGGCGTCCGGTAATCAACCGACAGGTAGACGGTGCCGATGATCTCCGCGCTGCTGCGCGTCCAGTTCGTGAACGGGTTCTCGATGATCCACTGCAGCGGCACGACGAGGCGCCGCTGGTCCCACAGCCGCACCGACACGAACGAGCCGGTGATTTCCTCGATGCGCCCCCACTCGCCCTGGATCACGACCACGTCGTCGAGCCGGATCGGCTGCGTGAGCGCGATCTGCAACCCGGCGATCAGGTTGCCGAGCACCGGCCGCGCGGCGATACCGGCGACCAGCCCTGCCACACCGGCCGATGCCAGCAGGCTCGCGCCGACCTGGCGCACATTGGGGAACGTCATCAGCGCGGCGCCGGTGCCGATGATCACGATCAGCACCATCACGGTCCGCACGAGCACCTTGGCCTGTGTATGGACACGCCGTGCCTGAAGGTTGTCGGCCGTGTCGATCGGATGGGCCTGGATGATCGCGTCGCCGACGCCGGCCGCGAGCCGTACCAGCAGCCACGTGAGCGACACGATCGAGCCGACCGCGGCCGCGGTGCGCATGCCGCGCACGAACGACATGCCGTCGTCCGCCTGGACCCACACGAATTCGAGCGCCAGCAGCGCCAGCACGACGAGCGACGGCTTGTCGATGTAGCGCAGGATCGCGCTCATCAGCGGATACGGCTGCGCGATGCGCTTGACGATACGTGCGCCGAGGCGGTGCACGACCGCGACGACCAGTATGACGATGACCGACACGCCCAGCGTGCCGAGCCACGAATGCAACGGCGCATCGGCGATGCGCTGCAGTTCCTCGATTGAAATCATCGGCGCCCTCGAGTGATGAAGCGCACAGGCTTCGTCCTGGATGCGTCGGCGACGTCCGGGCCATGCACGCGCCCGGACACGGCGTCAGATCAGTTGCCGTTCCTGCAGGGAAACGCCTTGCCGAGACCGAGCGACACCGCGGTGCTCGCGTTGTAGTCGGCCAGCTTCGGATTCTCGGCGATGTACTTGCGCACCGCGTCCGTCATCTGTTGCGCCCGGATGTCGGGCGGCAGGCAGAAGTACTGGCCGACGCGCGGCCCCGTGGTGCCGCCGATCGCATCGATCGTGTTGTAGACGCCGTCGGCGGCGCCTTCGATATAGGCCGCGCACGACGCCCGCGACTTGACGTCCGTCTTCGCGCAGAGCCGGTCGAGATCCGCGCCCGTGAAAGCCGCCGCCGACAACGGCACGGCAAACGCCGCGGCACAAAACATTGCGCGCAACATGGTGTTCCTTCTTATGTCAATGCGGCCCGAGACCGCCTGCTGCCCTGGCTGGTGCGGCGCCGGTGCCCGGCGCCGGCCGGAAGCCGGCCCGGCGGACAGGCGCCGCCGCACCAAAAAACGCTATTTTGCACTCTTTTGCGCATCTGCCGGCGTCGCCGCACCGATACGCGTCGTCCGCTTGCTCAGGATCTCGATCGCGTCCGGCGCGTTGTAGTGCTTCGCGAACTCGAGCGCGGTGATGCCGAGCTGGTTCTTCACCTGCGGATCGGCGCCCTGGTCGAGCAGCAGCGTGACCGTCGACGCATGGTTGCCGCGCGCGGCCATCATCAGCGGCGTCGTGCCGTTGGGCGACTCGGCGTCGATATAGGCGTTGTTCTCCAGCAGCAGGCTGATGATGGCCATGTTGCCGTTGCTGGCGGCATAGTGCAGCGGCGTCCAGCCGGTCTTGTTGACGTCGGCGCCCTTTTTGATCAGCTTTTCGGCCAGTGCCTCGTGGTTCTTGAGCGCGGCCAGCATCAGGGCGCTTTCGTCCTTGCTGTTGAGGATGTTGACGTCGGTCTTGGGCCAGGCGATCAGCACCTCGGCGACCTTGGGCGAAGGCTCGCGCAAGGCCAGGTACAAGCCGGTCAGGCCCGCCGGGTTCAGGGTGTTGGGGTCAAAACCGCGCCGCAGCAGGTTCTGGATGACGGCGGGATTGTCCTGCCGTATGGCCGCGAAAAAGTCTTCGTAGGAGCCGGCATTCGCCAAAGAAAATCCAGCAATGACAATAAGATAAATTACCTTCTTAAAGTATTGGATGAGGTTTTTCATCAGGCCTTGACCCCACTGAAAAGCTGCTCGAAATTGCGGCTGGTGGCCTCGGCGATGGTTTGCAGCGGTTGCTGCGTCAGCTCGGCGATCTGCTTGGCCACGAAGGGGACGTAAGACGGGTTGTTGGTTTTGCCGCGGTAGGGCATGGGCGCCAGGTAGGGGCTGTCGGTCTCTATCAGCATGCGGTCCAGCGGCACGAATTGCGCCACTTCGCGCAGATCGGCCGCGTTTTTGAAGGTCAAGATGCCGGAAAACGAGATGTAAAAGCCGAGGTCCAGCGCCGCCCGGGCCACGGCCAGGGTTTCGGTGAAACAGTGGAAAACACCGGTGGCAGCACCGGCCTGCCCCGCGCTACCGCCCTCTTCTTTCAGGATGGCAATCGTGTCGTCGGAGGCGCTGCGGGTGTGGATGACCAGCGGCTTGCCGGTCCGGCGGGCCGCGCGTATATGCACCCGGAAACGCTCGCGCTGCCATTCCATGTCGGCCACGGTGCGCTCGCCCAGGCGGTAGTAGTCCAGCCCGGTTTCGCCTATGCCGACCACCTTGGGCAGCGCGGCGCGCTGCAGCAGGTCGTCCAGGCTGGGCTCGCGCACGTCCTCGTTGTCGGGGTGCACACCCACGGTGGCCCAGAAATTGTCATAACCCGTGGCCAGGCCGTGGACGGTCTCGAACTCTTCCAGCGTGGTGCAGATGCACAGCGCCCGGTCGACCTGGGCGTCCCGCATGGCCTGGCGGATTTGCGGCAGCTGGGCCTGGAGCTCGGGAAAGCTTAGGTGGCAGTGGGAGTCGGTAAACATGGCGCAAGGGCTCTGGAGGGGTGCCCCTGTCCCACTATCTATAGAGATACAGGGAAGGACGAGAGGCGAAAGGCATGGAAAGCGGGGCGGCCGGCGCGGCCGCCGCTTCGCTTAAATTAAATCGTCTGGGTGGGCCGGTCGGAGGCCAGGTGCGCGCCCAGGATTTCCTCGATCTTGATCTTGAGCAGGCGGGATTTTTCGTCGGACGGGAAACGCACACCCACGCCCTGGGTGCGGTTGCCGGCCGCCCTGCCCGGCGTGACCCAGGCCACCTTGCCGGCCACCGGGTAGCGCTGCGTGTCTTCGGGCAGCGTCAACAGCACGTAGACGTCGTCGCCGAGCTTGTAGTCGCGTGCCGTGGGAATAAAAACGCCGCCTTCCTTGAACAGCGGGATATAGGCGGCGTACAGCGCCGCTTTTTCCTTGATGGCCAGCTGGACGACGCTGGGCCGGGCGCCGGCGGCTGCGGGGGAACTGGCGGGGGGCGTTGTGCTCATGGCGCTAGTTTATCGGTTTGAAGGCGGCGGTGTCCGCAATTGCGCGATGAATGGCGGGCTTTTTATTTGGCATTGAGCGCCAGCCGGGCGCGGCTGACCAGCGATTCCAGCATCAGGCCCGGGTTGTAGGGATGCTCGACGGTGCGGGCGATGGCCGCCAGCTCGCGCGACCAGCTGGCCAGCGCATACAAGCCGCCACCCGCCTTGCCGGCCGCGGCCGACAGGTCGGCGGCGCTGAAAAAGCGCGGCGCAGCGCCCATGCGCACGGCCAGCACATCGTGGCAAAGCTTTTGCAGCGCGTCGACCGCCTGCGCCGGCGCCCAGTCCGACAGGGCGCTCACGTCGCCGCGCGCCATGGCTTTGGGCAGGGCCTGCCAGTGCTGGGCCGCTTCGCCGGGCGGTGCATCCTGGGCCCAGGCCAGCGCATCGGCCGGTCGCCCGCCCGAGGCGACCAGCAGGGTTTGCAGGTCGGCCGGTTTGGGCGCGGGCGCGGCTTTTTTGGCGCTGCCGCCCTCACCCGCCTGGCTGGTTTCCCGCTGCAGCCAGCCCAGCGCGAGTTCAAAATCCGGCCAGACCATGGTGTGACCCAGGCAGCGGCTGCGTATGGTGGGCAGCAGCTGGTGCGCCGCATCGGTGGCCAGGATGAATTTGACGGCCCCGGGCGGCTCTTCGAGCGTCTTGAGCAGGGTGTTGGCCGTCACGTTGTTCATGCGCTCGGCCGGGAACACCAGCACCACCTTGGTCGTGCCGCGTGAGCGCGTGAACTGGGTGAAGGACACGGCCTCGCGCGCCGCGTCGACCTTGATTTCCTTGCTGGGCTTGCGTTTTTTGCTGTCGAGTTCGTCCTGGGTTTTTTCGTCCAGCGGCCAGCCCAGTGCCAGCGACAGGGTCTCGGGCATCAGCATGCAGAGGTCGGCATGGGTGTGCACGTCGACCGCATGGCAGCTGCCGCAGTGCCCGCAAGCGCCTTGCGGCGTGGGCTCTTCGCAAAGCCAGGCACGGGCCAGCGCCAGCGCCAGCTCAAACTGGCCCAGGCCGGACGGCCCGCTGAGCAGCCAGGCATGGCCGCGCTGGACCAGCAGGCTTTCGAGCTGGGTCTGCAGCCAGGGCGCCAGCGGCGGGTTGTTGGATACGGCTGGGCCGTCCACGGTTTCGGTGTCGCTCATGGCAGCCAGCCCTTGTCCATAAACACCTGGCGCACCGCCTGCCAGACTTCGTCGCGGGACTTGGCGGCGTCTATGCGGGCAAAACGCTCGGGGTGGTTTTTCTGCCGGTCGGCATAACCCTGCGCCACACGGCGGAAAAACTCCAGCGGCTGGGCTTCAAACTTGTCGGGCACGCGCGCGCCGGCCAGGCGCTGCGCGGCTTCCTCGGGCGCCAGGTCGAACCAGACCGTCAGGTGCGGCTCGATCACGGTTTCGACGCCGGGCTTCATGGGCGTGTTGCCGGCCGGGTCGCCCAGCAGGCCTTCGTCGGACTGCACCCATTGCTCCAGCGTGGCCAGCAGCTTCAGGTCAAAGCCGCGGCCCGCGCCCTGGTAGGCAAAGGTGGCGTCGGTGAAACGGTCGCACAGCACCACATCGCCGCGCAGCAGCGCCGGGGCGATCACGTTGACGATGTGGTCGCGCCGAGCCGCGAAGATCAGCAAGGCCTCTGTTAGCGGGTCCATGGCGTCGTTAAGCACCATGGCACGCAGCTTTTCGGCCAGCGGCGTGCCGCCGGGCTCGCGCGTCAGCGTCACCGCCCTGCCCTGGTCTTTAAAAGCCTCGGCCAGGCCGGCGATGTGCGTGGACTTGCCGGCGCCGTCTATGCCTTCGAAGCTGATGAAAAGGCCATGCATAGGGTGTTTTGAATGCATGGCTACTGGCCCCGGATGTATTTGTTCACCGCGCGGTTGTGCTCGTCCAGGCTGCTGCTGAACTGGCTGCTGCCGTCGCCGCGCGCCACAAAGTAGATGGCCTTGGTGGGCGCCGGCTGCACCGCCGCGAGCAGCGCGGCCCGGCCCGGCATGGCGATAGGCGTGGGCGGCAGGCCGGCGCGGGTGTAGGTGTTGTAAGGGGTGTCGGCCAGCAGGTCGCGCTTGCGCAGGTTGCCGTCGAACTTGCTGCCCAGGCCGTAGATCACGGTCGGGTCGGTTTGCAGCAGCATGCCCAGGCGCAGCCGGTTGCTGAAAACGCCGCCTATCTGCGGCCGGTCCGAGGGCTTGCCGGTCTCTTTTTCGACAATGCTGGCCAGGATCAGTGCCTCATCCGGGGTTTTAAGCGGGGTGTCCGGGCTGCGCAGGGACCAGGCGGCATCCAGGCGCTTGTCCATGGCGCGCGCCGCGCGCTTGAGCACGGCCAGGTCGCTGGAGCCCTTGGCATAGGTGTAGGTGTCGGGGAAAAAACGGCCCTCGGGGTGCACGCCCGGCTTGCCCAGTTTTTCCATGATGGCTTCGGGCGCCAGGTTCAGCGTGTCGGGCGAGAGCTGCTCGGCTTTTTGCAGGGCCGCGCGCACCTGGTTGAAGGTCCAGCCTTCGACCAGCGTCACGCTTTTGAGGGCTTGATCACCCCGCACCAGCATGCTGAGCAGCTTTTGCGGCGTGGTGCCGGGCGCCAGTTCATAGCTGCCGGCCTTGATCAGCCGACCCTGACCCGAAAAGCGGAACCAGGCATGGAGCAAGACCGCCGGCACGTCTGCGCCGCTGGCGACTATGACGTCGGCGACGCCGCTGGCGGGCGTGCCGGGCTCGATTTCCAGGTCCACCACCTGGCTGCCGGGCGCCAGGCGCAGCGGAATCGGCTCGTGCAGCCACCACAATCCCGCACCGAACAACAGCAGGGCGCCGGCAAATACCAAAATCAACAGACTTGTAAAGACACGACGCACAGCCCAACTACCTTTTCTGTACTGAACGCAAAAGCTCAGGCCTATGATAATTCAGCCCATCTCCCCACCGACCGTGAAGACCCCCATGACCCTGCCCAGCACCGCCCACCCGATTTCCGGCACCACCGAACTGACGCACCTGGGCGTCATCCGCGTCACGGGCGACGACGCCGTCACCTTTTTGCAGGGCCAGCTCACGCAGGACGTGGCGCTGATGGGTAACAACGAGGCACGCCTGGCCGCTTTTTGCAATGCCAAGGGCCGAATGCAGGCCAGCTTTGTGGTCTTCAAGCGCGGCGCGGACCTGCTCTTGGTCTGCAGCCGCGACATCCTGCCCGCCACGCTCAAGCGCCTGTCCATGTTTGTGCTGCGGGCCAAGGCCAAATTGAGCCATGCCAGCGCGGAGTTCGCCCTGTACGGTGTCGCCGGCGCCGCCGTGGCGCAGCTTGCGGGCCGCGCCGGCGCCCTCTGGGAAAAAACCGAAATCGGCGAGGCCAGCCTGGTGTTTTTGCATCCCGGCGCCGGACAGGCGCGCGCGCTGTGCTGCGTGCCGGCCGGCTCGCCCGCGCCGCAGGGCTCGCCCATCAGCCTGGCCGACTGGCAATGGCTGGGCGTGCGTTCCGGCATTGCGATGATCACCCAGCCCATCTTCGAGGCCTTTGTGCCGCAGATGCTCAATTACGAATCCGTGGGCGGCGTGAACTTCAAGAAAGGCTGCTACCCCGGCCAGGAAATCGTGGCGCGCAGCCAGTTTCGCGGCACGCTCAAGCGGCGTGCTTATGTGGCCCACACCGCCGGAACGCCTGCGGTTGGCCAGGAGGTGTTCCACGCCTCCGATGCCTCCCAGCCCTGCGGCCTGGTCGCCGCTGCCGCCCCCAACCCAGCCGGCGGTTTTGACGCCGTTGTGTCCATGCAGACCTCCGCGGCGGCTGACGCGGCCGACGGTCGCCTGACTTTGGGAAGCGCTTCCGGTGAAGCACTGACCCTGCTCCCCCTGCCCTACGCGCTGCTAGAAGACATTTAACGATGTGTCTGGTGGCTTTCGCCATAGGCGCTTCCGCACGCTGGCCGATGCTGATCGCGGCCAACCGCGATGAATTCCTGGAGCGGCCCACCCTGCCCCTGGCGCGCTGGAACACCGCGTCCGGCCAGGAAATCATCTCGGGCCGCGACTTGCGCGCCGGCGGCACGTGGATGGGCATCACGCCCGCCGGCCGTATCGCTTTTTTGACCAATGTGCGCGAGGCCCAGCCCGAGGTCGCACCACGCTCGCGCGGGGAGCTGGTCACGCGCTGGCTCGACAGCGCCGGTGACGCGGCCGGTTTTGTGGCGGCGCTCGAAGATAAAGGCGCGGCCTTTGGCGGCTTTAACCTGGTGCTGGGCGACTTGCGGCAAAAGGCCTGGACCTGGGTCACCAACAAATATGAAGGCGCGCCAGCCTTGCATGCCCAGGCTTTGGCGCCCGGCCTCTACGGCCTGTCCAACGCCGGGTTGGACACACCCTGGCCCAAAACCCTGGAACTCAAGCGCGTGCTGGCGGCCGCCTTGCAAAGCGGCGACGGCCCTGAGGGCCTGCAAAAGCTATGGACGGCGCTGGGCAGCCGGCAACGCGCCTTGCCTGCGGACCTTCCGCATACCGGCGTGCCGCCCGAGCTTGAAGAAGCGCTCTCCAGCGCCTTTGTGGAAGTGCCGGGGCGCGGCTACGGCACGCGCTGCAGCACGGTGCTGCTGGCGACGGCGTCCGGCAGCGATTGGGATGTTGAACTGGAAGAGCGTACTCATGGCCGCGAAGGCCCAGCCGCCGTAGTGGTGCACCGCGAGCAATTCAGCATCAAGGCGCCTTGACCATCTCGATGTGCGGAATGCCGGCTTCCTCAAAGGGCTCGCCGCGCGGTGTAAAACCCAGGCGCTGGTAAAAACCCTCGGCGCTGCGCTGGGCATAGAGCATCACTTCGCGGTCGCCGCGTTCGCGCGCCGCATCCATCAGCGCCCGCAAGACGTCGCTGCCCACGCGCGAGCCGCGCAGCGCATGGTGCACCGCCATGCGGCCTATCTTGCTCACGCCCTCGGCCTGGCGCACCAGCCGACCGGTCGCGATGCCCTGCCCCAGGCCGTTGTAGGCCACGGCATGCAGGGCCGTGCTGTCGGCCTCGTCCCATTCCATCTCCATGGGAATGCCCTGCTCCAGCACAAAGACCGCCGTGCGCACCTTGCCGGCGTCGGCGCCCAGCGCGGCCCAGCCGCCGGTCTTGACCTGCAGCATGGCCTCGCCGGCTTCATACGCCGTCAGCACGCGGCGCAAGGCCTCGGGCACCGGTTTGGAGGTCTGCGAGGCCGGGTCGGCAAACACATAAACCAGCTCGCAGCTGATCAGCAGCGCGTCGCCGCGAAAGATCGCGCCCGTAAACGCCATCGACGAATTGCCGATGCGCGCGCACTTGAGCGCCACGTCGAGCCGCTCGTCAAAACGCGCCGAGCCGTGGTACTCCACGGTGGCCTTCTTGACGTAGAGGTCGCCGTCCAGCTGCACCATGGCTTCCTCATACGGCAAGGCCAACGCGCGCCAGTAGTCGGTGATGGCCGTGTCGAAATACATCAGGTAGTGCGCGTTGAACACGATTTTTTGCATGTCCACCTCGGCCCAGCGCACGCGCAGGCGGTGGAAAAAGCGGAAGTCCTGTCGTTTCATCCGTTTCGTCTCCTTATCCGTCCAGCCCGAAGGCACCGCGCAGCGCGGCCGCCGCATCGGCATGGGCGCGCTTGGCCTCGGGAATGATGCGGCCCATCTTGATGAATTCATGGGTCACGCCGCGGTAAATCTCCAGATCCACCGCCACGCCGGCCGCGCGCAGCTTATCGGCATACATCACGCCCTCGTCCACCAGCGGGTCGCATTCGGCCAGTCCCACCCAGGCCGGCGCCACGCCGTCCACGTCGGGCGCGTTCAGCGGCGCAAAACGCCAGTCGTCACGGTCCGCCGGGCCGTGCACATACTGGCTGAAGAACCAGCTGATGTCGGCTTCGCTGAGCACAAAACCCTCGGCAAAGGTCTTGTGCGACGCCGTGTCCTGGTGGGCAGTGCAGCCCGGGTAAATCAGGAGTTGCAGGGCCAGCGGCAGGCCGGCGTCGCGCGCCAGGACCGCGCACATGGCGGCCAGCGTGCCGCCCGCGCTGTCGCCGCCCACGGCCAGGCGCGACGCATCCAGTCCCCGCGAAGCGGCGTTGGCGGCCAGCCACTGCAATGCATCCCAAGCGTCGTTGGCCGCTGTCGGGAATTTATGGGTAGGTGCCAGCCGGTAGTCCAGTGAGACCACGGCAATGCCGGCCAGCAGGCTCAATTGGCGGCACAGGATGTCGTGCGTGGCGACGCTGCCCACCGTGAAACCACCGCCGTGGAAAAACAGCAGCACCGGCAGCGCCTGGTCCGAGGGCGCGTACAGCCGCGCGCCCAGCAGCTCGCCGTCGCGCGCGGGGATCTGTAAATCCTCCACCCGGGCCAGCGCCGGTTTGGGGATCTCGAGCACGCCAGCGCCGGCCGCGTAGGCGGCGCGCGCCTGGTCGGGCGTCAGGGTGTGAAAGGCCGGGCGATTGGCGCGCGCGATGCGGCTCAGTACATCGCGCATGGCGGGGGTCAGCAGGGTTTGCGGATTCGGCGGCATCAGTGAAGGCGTGGGGCGGCGGCGCGGGCGCTATCACCCAGGTGACGGGAATAGGAGTCGGTGTGCGGGGTATCCAGGCAGAAGGCCTTGAAAGCCATTAAAGTCAGCGCAAGGACCCGCATAGCCCCACATCGTACAACGCAGAAAGACAGCCCGCATGGCCTTCATTTATTACGTCACCCAGATCCAGTTCGAGTTCGGCGCCGTGAAGCTGCTCAAGCAGGAATGCGAACGCGTGGGCATCACACGCCCGCTGATCGTGACCGACCCCGGCGTCAAGGCGGCCGGCATTTTGCAAAAAGCGCTGGACGCCCTGCCCGGCCTGCAGGTCACGGTGTTCGACCAGACACCTTCCAACCCGACCGAGGCCGCGGTGCGCGCCGCCGCCGAGCTCTACAAGGCCAGCGACTGCGACGGCCTGGTCGCCGTGGGCGGCGGCTCGGCCATCGACTGCGCCAAGGGTGTGGCGATTGCCGCCACGCATGAAGGCCCGTTCACCACCTACGCCACCATAGAAGGCGGTTCCCTCAAGATTACCGACCGTGCCGCGCCGCTGATCGCCGTGCCCACCACCAGCGGCACCGGCAGCGAAGTCGCGCGCGGCGCCATCATCATCGTCGACGACCACCGCAAGCTGGGTTTCCATTCCTGGCACCTGGTGCCCAAGACTGCGATTTGCGACCCCGAGCTCACGCTGGGCCTGCCCGCCAAACTGACGGCCGCCACCGGCATGGACGCCATCGCGCATTGCATGGAAACCTTTATGTCGGCCGCCTTCAACCCGCCGGCCGACGGCATTGCGCTGGACGGCCTGGAGCGCGGCTGGGCGCACATCGAGCGCGCCACGCGCGACGGCAGCGACCGCGAAGCGCGCTTCAACCTGATGAGCGCATCGATGCAGGGCGCCATGGCCTTCCAGAAAGGCCTGGGCTGCGTTCACTCCTTAAGCCACAGCCTGGGCGGCGTGGACCCGCGCCTGCACCACGGCACGCTGAACGCGATGTTCCTGCCGGCCGTGGTGCGTTTTAACGCCGGGGCCGAGTCGGTGCAAAAAGACAAGCGCCTGGACCGCATGGCCCGCGCCATGGGCCTGGCCTCGGGCGGCGACATCGCCGAGGCGATACGCGACATGAACGCCCGGCTGGGCCTGCCAACCGGGCTGGCGGCCATGGGTGTTGAGCGCGGGCAGTTCGGGCAGATCATCACCGGCGCGCTGGCCGACCACTGCCACAAGACCAACCCACGCATTGCCAGCGCCGGCGAATACGAAGAGATGCTGGCGGCTTCGCTCTAGCGGCCTGCCCGGCCGGCACGCCTCGCGATGAAACCGGCGAGGAGCGGAAAATCCGGAATATGGTTACGTTTCATAACCATAAACGGGCGACTTGGCAAGAGTCTATTTACTTATTATTTATAACCAAAATCCCGTTACGCTTCGGGTTGTGGTTAACGATTTCCGCGCAACCGGCCGCTGGCGGGTTGCTGGCGCACGGCCCTGCGGGGGCGCCAGGTCGCTGAGCACGCCAGATCAACAACATCAGGAGACATCATGAAGACCCAATTGTTCGCACTTTCGGTGCTGTCGGCCGCCAGCTGCGCGGTGCAAGCCCAGAGCTCCGTCACGGTGTATGGCGCGCTCGATTCCTACCTCGAGCTGGCCTCCGCAGGCAACGGCACGGTGACGCGCATCTCCAGCGGCGGCGCCATGGGCTCGCGCTTCGGCTTTCGCGGCACGGAAGACCTGGGCAGCGGCCTGAAGGCGAACTTCGTCCTGGAAGCCGGCATCTTGATGGACACGGGCGCCAGCACCGGCACCGCCACCATCCCGACCAGCACCGTCCCGACGGGCGCCGCCTATATGTTCCAGCGCCTGGCGACGGTGGGCCTGAGCGGCGACTTCGGCGCCGTCAACATAGGCCGGCAATACACGCCGCACTTCGGCACCATGGCGGCTTTTGACCCGGCCGGGTTCACCATGTCGGGTGCCTTGAATTACTATGCCGGCCCCGGCGTGGGCATCAACGGCGGCTCGCTGGCCGATGCCACCACGCGCCGCGACAACTCCATCCAGTACACCACGCCGACCTGGGGCGGCTTCAAGGCCAATCTGTTCTACGCCTTCGGTGAATCGAACGGCGCGGGCGGCCAGCCCAAATCCACCGGCAATACGCTCAACATCGCCGCCGGCTATAGCAGCAGCACGCTGTCGGCGCAAGCGAGCTACATGACGGAAAAAACCATTTACCTGGTCGGCAACACCGACAAGTACACAGTCCTGGCGGCGTCCTACGATTTCGGGGTGATCAAGCCTTCGGCCATTTTTGTGCGCCGCCGCGGCGACATGGCCGGCGCGCCCTCCCTCGACGCTTACCAGATCGGCGCCTCGGCCCCCGTGGGCGTCGGCAAGCTGATCGCCACCTACGGCCAGCTCAAAAACAAGACCACGGCGAATTCGGACTCCAAGGCCATTGGCGTGCGCTACGACTACCCGCTGTCCAAGCGCACCACGATTTACGGCGGCGCGACCAGGATCAGCAACCAGGCAGCGGCTGGCTACACCATCAGCGGCGGCGGCGGCAGCTCACCGGGCCTGGCGCTCTCGGCCGTCGGCCAAAGCCCGAAATCGGTGTACGCAGGTATCGCGCACATGTTCTAAGCAGGATCAAAGCGCGCCCAGCTGTCCCAGGTCGGGCCGCGCCAGCCATTCCTGCCATTCCTCGGCCAGCTGCGCGCTGGCTGCGGTGGCCGCGCTCCAGGCCTTCACCCGGGCCTGCATATCCGGCCCGTAGCGCACAAAGTCCTGGCGGTCGGGCAGCTTGGCATTGGGCAGGGTTTTGACCCAGTCCGGGTCGGGCGCCAACAACACCATGTTGTCCAGGAAGTGGGTGGCCTTGTGGCGCCACTTGAGGCCTTTGTCCAGCCAGCCGGGCACCACCGATTTCTGGAAGTGCGGATACAGCACCAAGCCCGCGCCGCCCGCCGCATCCTTGGCGCCGTAGTTCAGGTGCAGGTGGTAGTCGGTGATGCCGCCATCCCAGTAAGCGCCGGGCGGCCCGCCCGGCACGTTGTGCACCGAACGCAGCACAAAGGGAATCGAGCAGCTGGCCTGCAGCGCGGGCTGGAAGTTGTCCTCGCTGAGGTCGACCTGGCGCGTGCGGTAGTCGCCGGTGGCGAAAGGCAGTTTCACACCGGGCGTGGAAAACACCACGCGCTCCAACCAGGCGCCCATGGCCTTGCGGTGCAGGCTGTTGGTCAAAAAGGCGCCCAGGTAGCCCAGCGGCGTGGCCAGCTTGTGCTCACGGCCCAGCATGTGGCGCCCGCGCGAGGTCACGATGTGCAGCTTGTAGCGCGGGTGTTGCAGCACTTCGTGCACACGGCCGCCGTAAAACGCTTTCAGGCTCTCGCCGAACTGCTCGCTCACCCTGTCCGCGGTCGGGCGCTTCTGGCCGGGCTGCAGTTCGTAATGCTGGTGGATGTAGTCGTCTTCCAGCCGCAAGAAACCTGCCGCCGGATCCTTGAGGCAAGCCGTGGCCATGCGCCAGGCGCCTATCGAGGCGCCCACCAGGTGCACCGGATGGTCGGTCTGCGCCAGCCACTCGCCAAAGATAAAGCGGTCCAGCGCGCCCAGGATCAGGCCCTTGGGGCCGCCGGCCGCGCCCGGCACCACGCCGATGTCCTTGGCCTGCAAGCCGTTTTGTTCAATGTGCCGGCGCGCCTTGGGGCCGGCGTAGATGCGAAGGGCTTTCATGAAAGAGGGTCGGTAGGGCTGCAGGCGTATTGGAGCACCAGGCGTGGATGCGCGGCTGTCCTTTGCGGGACGGCCGCGCCCTGCCCGCCTATTTCTTGAGCGCCGCCAGCTTGCTGAAGGCCGATTCCATGGCCGTGGCGGCCGCCGGTTGCGGCGCGCCGCTGCGCCCGCCGCCGTAATTGCCACCGTAATTGCCGCCACGGCCCTGCCCGCCGGGCCGCGCGCTTTCAAAGCGGTTGTCGCGCGGGCCGTCCCTGCGCGCAGGCGCGGCGTCCAGCTTCATGGTCAGGCCTATGCGCTTGCGCGCCACGTCGACCTCGGTCACGCGCACTTTGACGATGTCGCCGGTCTTGACGACCTCGCGCGCGTCATTGACGAACTTGTTGGCGAGCTGGCTCACATGGACCAGGCCGTCCTGGTGCACGCCGATATCGACAAAGGCGCCAAAAGCTGCGACGTTGCTGACCGTGCCTTCCAGCGTCATGCCTTCCTTGAGGTCCTTGATGTCTTCCACGCCCTCGTTAAAGCGCGCCACCTTGAAGTCGGGGCGCGGGTCGCGGCCGGGTTTTTCGAGTTCGGTCAGGATGTCCTTGACGGTGATCACGCCGAACTGCTCGTTCGCGAACAACTCGGGCTTCAGGGTCTTGAGCATCTCAGCCCGGCCCATGAGTTCGGCCACCGGCCTGCCGGTGTGGGCCATGATTTTTTCGACCACAGGGTAGGTTTCGGGGTGCACGCCGGTCATGTCCAGCGGGTTGCTGCTGCTGCGCAGGCGCAAAAAGCCCGCGCTCTGCTCAAAGGTCTTGGCGCCCAGGCCGGTCACCTTGAGCAAATCGGCGCGCGAGGCGAAAGCGCCGTTGGCGTCGCGCCAGCGCACCACCGATTTGGCCACGGTTTGCGACAGGCCCGAGACGCGCGCCAGCAGCGGCACGCTGGCGGTGTTCAGGTCCACGCCCACGCTGTTCACGCAGTCCTCGACCACGGTGTCCAGGCTGCGCGCCAGGTCGCTCTGGTTCACGTCGTGCTGGTACTGGCCCACGCCTATCGACTTGGGGTCAATCTTGACGAGTTCGGCGAGCGGGTCCTGCAGGCGGCGCGCGATGCTGGCCGCGCCGCGCAGGCTCACGTCGACATCGGGCATTTCCTGCGAGGCAAATTCGCTGGCCGAGTAAACCGAGGCGCCGGCCTCGCTGACCACGACTTTTTCGATCACCTGCTCCACCTTGGCCATGCCCTTGATCAGGTCGGCAGCGAGCTTGTCGGTTTCGCGGCTGGCCGTGCCGTTGCCGATGGCGATCAGGTTCACGCCATGTTTTTCGCAAAGCTTGGCCAGGGTGTGCAGCGAACCGTCCCAGTCCTTGCGCGGCTCATGCGGGTAGACGGTGGCGGTCTCCACCAGCTTGCCGGTGGCGTCGACCACCGCCACCTTGACGCCAGTGCGTATGCCCGGGTCCAGGCCCATCACCACACGCGGGCCGGCGGGCGCGGCCAGCAGCAGGTCGCGCAGGTTGTCGGCAAACACCTTGATGGCGACTTTTTCGGCTTCCTCGCGCAGGCGGGTGAACAGGTCGCGCTCCAGCGACATGCTGAGCTTGACGCGCCAGGTCCAGGCCACGGCCTTGCGGATCAGGTCGTCGGCCGGGCGCGCCTTGTGGCTCCAGCCCAGGTGCAGCGCGATCTTGCCTTCGGCGATGCTGGGTTTGCCGGGCTCGGCCTGCTCGGGCAGCAGCAGCTTGGCGTCCAGGATCTCCAGCGTGCGGCCGCGGAACACCGCCAGCGCGCGGTGCGAAGGCACGCGGCCAATCGGCTCGTCATACTCGAAGTAGTCGCGGAATTTGCTGTTGTCGGCATTGTTCTCGTCCTTGCCGGCCACCAGCTTGGAACTGAACAGCCCTTCGCTCCACAGCCAGTTGCGCAGCGACTGCACCAGGCCCGCATCCTCGGCCCAGCGCTCGGAAAGAATGTCGCGCACGCCGTCCAGCACCGCCTGCACGGTGGTGAAGTCGTCGCCGCTTTCGTTTTTCTCGGCCTTCACAAAGGCCGCGGCCTCGTCGGCCGGCGCCAGCGAGGGGTCGGCAAACAGCTTGTCGGCCAGCGGCTCTATGCCGGCCTCACGCGCGATCTGGCCCTTGGTGCGGCGCTTGGGCTTGAAGGGCAGGTACAGGTCTTCCAGGTCCTGCTTGGTGGCGGCAAATTCAATGGCCGCGCGCAACTCGGGTGTGAGCTTGCCCTGCTCTTCGATGCTTTTGAGCACCGCCTCGCGGCGCTCTTCGAGCTCGCGCAGGTAACCCAGCCGGTATTCAAGTTCGCGCAGCTGGATGTCGTCCAGCCCGCCGGTGGCCTCCTTGCGGTAGCGCGCGATAAAGGGAACGGTGGCGCCGCCGTCGAGCAGCTCCACGGCTGCCTTGATCTGGTGTTCCTGGACTTTGATTTCTGCCGCGATCTGGCGGATGATTTTTTGCATATCGGAAAAAAGTGGCTGGAAAGGCTGAAGGGGATGAAACGGACAAACGGGATTGGGTGGCCGCAAGCGCGCTACTCGCGAACCCACAAACTGACGCCAAGGGTCGGCATTGTCCCACAGGAAAACCGGGGAGCCCCTTCCCATAATGGCCTGAGCTTGAAAAGCAATTTCTTACATTTTTCCGGGGAGACTGATATGCGAATTCGCACGATATTGCTGGTGGTGGGCATCCTGCTCCTGTCGGGTTTTGTCGCCCTCAACCTTGACGAGTTCACGCGCGTGAGCATGCTGAGCCTGGGCTTTACCACCGTGCAGGTGTCGCTGGGCCTGCTCATGCTGTTGCTGCTGGTGATCGCCACCGTGGTCTTCCTGGCCAGCACGCTCTATATACAAAGCACCCACCTGCTGGAAACCCGCAAGTACTCGCGCGAGCTCAACACCCAGCGCGAGCTCGCCGACAAGGCCGAGGCCTCGCGCTTCACCGAACTGCGCAGCTACCTGGAGGTGCAGGCGCTGGCCGCGCAGCACCGCGAGGCCGCCGCGGCCACCGTGCTGGCCGAACGCTTCGCCCAGCAGCAGCAGGCCTTGCTGGCCCGGCTGGAGCAGATCGACAACAGCGTGGCGGCCCATGTGGGTCAACTGGAAGATACGCTGGAACGGCGCAACGGCATGAACGGCCTGCAAAAAGACCACCTGACCATGCCGCTGGTATAGCGGTGTAAGAAAGCCCGGCGCCGCGCGACCAACGGCCATCAGCAGCCGCCTGCCCTTTTCGGGTGCGGCGCCTGCTCCAACGCCATTGGAGACGCCCATGCCCATCCCCACACCCTGGATCGCCGCCGCCTTGCTGCCGCTGAGCTGCGGCGTGTTCGCGGCACAAAACACCTGCAGCACCGCATCGGGACCAGCGGTCACCCCGGTGATGGAGCTCTACACCTCCGAAGGCTGCAGCTCCTGCCCGCCCGCCGACAAATGGCTGTCCTCGCTCAAGGGCTCGGGCATGGTGGTGCAGGCCTTCCACGTCGGTTATTGGGATTACATAGGCTGGGTGGACCGCTTCGCCGCGCCGGCCTACACCCGGCGCCAGCACGAGGTGGCCGCCCGCAACGGCCTGCGCAGCGTCTACACCCCGCAAGCCGTGCTCAACGGCAAGGACCTGCCCGCCTGGGGGCCCAGGCCGCCCGGCGGCAAGGAGCCGGCGCGCGCGGCCATCGTGTTGACACAGCTGGGCGCCGACCAGTTCGAAGCCGTGGTGACACCAGTGGCCGAGCGGCAGCTGTCGCCTTCGTGGGCGGCCTACTGGACCATCACCGAACACGGCCACAACTCCAAGGTGCAGGCCGGCGAAAACGCCGGCGCCTTTCTCAAGCACGATTTTGTGGTGCGCCAGTACACCCCGGCGGGTGAATACCCCAGCCAGGGCACGACGCCGCAAAAGCTGGTCTTTCGCAGCATTGCCGCCACCCCCGGCCACGAACGCCAGGTCAACCTCGTGGTGTTTGACCCCAAAACCGGCAAGACGCTGCAGGCGGTGAGTCTGCAGTGTCCGGCCTGAATCATGAACAGATTTCACAAAGCTTGCCGCAAAATGGCGGTATGGAGCCCCGGCCCGCGCCCTCCCCCTCTTTTCTGCCCCCCAGCCTGCGCACGCCGGAAGACGCCGACTACCTGGCGCTGGGCGGCTGGGTCCGCGACGCCGAGGGCTGCGCGCGCTGGGCCGGTCCCAAGCTGAAATATCCGTTCAAGCCGGCGCGGCTTTCGCGCCTGCTGGCTGAGCCCGGCGCCAACAGCTTTGTGATGAGCCGCGGCCCGGCCGCCCCGGCCTTGGGTTTCGGCCAGTTCTGGGTGCGCGATCCCGGCGTGGCGCACCTGGCCCGCATCATCCTGGCGCCCGCGGCACGCGGCCAGGGCCTGGGGACCACGCTGTGCGAATTGCTGATGGCCGAGGCCGCGCGCACCGTCGGCGCCAGCGCCTTCACGCTGCGCGTCTACCGCGACAACGACCCGGCGCTGGCCATTTACGAGCGCCTGGGTTTTGCCGTGGTGCCGGACCTGTCGGACGCGCGGGTGTTTGCCATGCGCAAGCAGGCCTGAAGCCCGCCGCCCGGCCTTCGCTAAACTCTGCCGCATGCCCTCTTGCCGCCCCGCGCGCCTTTCTTTCGCATGATCTCCCTGTTCCTCAAATGCCTGCTGGGCGCGCTGGCCGTGCTGCTGATCGCCCTGCTGTCCCGCTCGCGCAACTTTGTCATTGCCGGCCTGGTGCCGCTGTTTCCCACCTTCGCGCTGATCGCGCACTACATGGTGGGCAGCGAGCGCAGCGCCGCCGACCTGCGCGCCACCGCGCTGTTCGGCCTGTGGTCGCTGATCCCTTACGCGACTTACCTGCTTGCGGTGTACTGGCTCAGCATACGCGCCTCGCTCACGGTGACGCTGGCCGCCGCCACCCTGGCCTGGGCCGTAGCGGCCGGTGCGCTGCTGCTGGGATGGAGCCGCGCCTACCCCACGTCCTTCTGAGCCCAAGCCCGCGTGAACATCCTCAAAAAAATACTGCGAAGCCTGTTGCTGGCCCCCGTGGCCCTGTTCCTGCTGTTTGAGGAATGGGGCTGGGAACCGCTGGCCGCCGCCTTCGCGGCGCTGGGCCGGTTGCCCTGGTGGGGCAGGCTCGAGCGGTTCATCACCGGCTTGCCGCCCTGGGCCGCGCTGCTGGCCTTCGGTGTGCCCGTGCTCGCGCTGATTCCCATCAAGCTGCTGGCGCTGTACCTCTTCGGCCAGGGCCACATCACCATTGGTTTGGGCTTGATTCTTGCTGCGAAGATCGCGGGAACGGCGATGGCGGCACGCCTGTTCCAGCTGACACAACCGGCACTGATGCGCATGGCCTGGTTCGCGCGGCTCTACACACCCTGGAAGGCCTGGAAGGACAAGCTCATCGCGCAGGCCAGGGCTTCCTGGGCCTGGCGCGTGGCACGCCGCCTGAAGACGCGGCTCAAGCTGGCGGGCGCCAGGCTGCTGGCAGCCCTCAAAGCAGCCCTGTCATGATGAAGCTTCAATGCCGCTGAAACTTTTCGCACCATGTTCGACATCCTCAAACCGCCTCTCTACATACGCCTCTCGCCTTTTCGCTTGACGGTGCGCAACGTCAAGACGGGCGAGTTCATCTCCGAAGTGCCCGAAGTCGCCATCTCGCGCGGACCCAAGGAAAAAATCCTGGGCGTGGGCGACGAAGCAGCCCTGCACAAGTCAAGCAAATCAGCGCATGTCGTCAACCCGTTTGCCCACCCGCGCTCCATGATGTCCGACTTCACTGCGGGCCAGGCGGTCGTCAAAGCCCTGGTACGCAAGCTGCTCAAGAGTGGGCTGTTTGCGCCGGCGCCTCGTATGGTGTTCCACCCCCAGGGAGACCCGGCCGGCGGTTTCACCCAAGTGGAAATCCGGGCGTTCCGCGAAATGGCACTTGGTGCCGGCGCCTCGGAAGTCATCGTCTGGCAAGGACAGGACTTGACGGATGAACAGGTGCTGTCGCGTCACTATCCGCCTACTGGCCAGATACTCGATGAAACCTGAGCAGGGAGGCCTGCGCGCGCTGACCCGGGAGTTCCCGCATGCGGGCCGGCTGGAGCGGATTTTCCTCAGGCCCGCCCGGCGCGTTCCGGTGCTGGCCGTGCAGAGCGCCCTGGCGATCGCGGGCCGAGGCCTTGAAGGCGACCGCAGCACACTGGGCGCGCAGGACGGCAAACGCCAGGTCACCCTGGTGCAGGCCGAACACCTGCCCGTGCTGGCTTCCCTGGCCCGGCGGGAGACGGTGGACGCCGCGGACCTTCGCCGCAACCTCGTGGTGGGCGGCCTGAACCTGCTGGCGGCCAGATCGCTGTTCAAGGACCAGCCCATGGTGCTGCGCATAGGCCCTGTGGTGCTGGAGATCACCGGCCCCTGCGAACCCTGCTCGCGCATGGACGAAGTGCTGGGCGCCGGCGGCTACAACGCGATGCGCGGCCATGGCGGGCTGACGGCGCGAATACTGCAGGGCGGCCTGCTGCGGGTGGGCGATGCGGTGGTGTGCGAGCCGGCCTGAACGCGCCACCCTAACCTGATCGGTCCAAACCGGGGGCCGGTATGGGTATTGGGCATGCGTCATACTGGCCCTCCCATCCACTCCCTGCCCGCCCGCCTCCATGAACAAAACCTCGGTCGACAAGCACAAAATCAAGTTCCTGCTGCTGGAGGGCATACACCCCTCCGCCGTGGAGGTTCTCAAGGCCGCGGGTTATTCCAATATTGAAAGCCTGTCCGGCGCCCTGCCCGACGATGAGCTCAAGGCCAAGATCGCCGACGTGCATTTTGTCGGCATACGCTCGCGCACCCAGCTCACGGCTGAGGTCTTCGCCCAGGCCGGCAAGCTGGCCGCCGTCGGCTGCTTTTGCATAGGCACCAACCAGGTTGACCTGGTCGCCGCCCGCGAGCGCGGCATTGCGGTCTTTAACGCGCCCTACTCCAATACCCGCTCCGTGGCCGAACTGGTGCTGGCCGAGGCGATTTTGCTGCTGCGCGGCGTGCCCGAAAAAAGCGCGGTCGCGCACCGCGGCGGCTGGCTCAAGTCGGCCGAGAACGCTTATGAAATCCGCGGCAAGACTTTAGGCATCGTCGGCTACGGCTCCATAGGCACGCAGCTCTCGGTGCTGGCCGAGGCCCTGGGCATGCATGTGGTCTTCTTCGACGTGGTGACCAAGCTGCCCCTGGGTAATGCGCGCCAGGTGGCCCAGCTCAAGGACTTGCTGGCCCAGTCCGACGTCGTGAGCCTGCATGTACCCGAAACCCAGGCCACGCAGTGGATGATAGGCGCGGCCGAAATCGCCGCCATCAAACCCGGCGGCGTGCTGATCAATGCCTCGCGCGGCACGGTGGTGGAGATCGAGCCGCTGGCCCAGGCCCTGAAAAACAAACAGCTGCTGGGCGCCGCGATCGACGTCTTCCCCGTGGAGCCGCGCAGCAACAAGGACATCTTCGAGTCGCCCCTGCGCGGCCTGGACAACGTGATCCTGACGCCGCATGTGGGCGGCTCCACCATGGAAGCCCAGGAAAACATCGGCATAGAAGTCGCCGAAAAACTCGTGAAGTACAGCGACAACGGCACCTCGACCTCGTCCGTCAATTTCCCCGAAGTCGCGCTACCGGCCCACCCGGGCAAACACCGCCTTCTGCACATCCACCGCAACGTGCCCGGCGTGCTCTCCGAAATCAACAAGGTCTTCGCCAGCAATGGCATCAACATCGCCTCGCAATACCTGCAGACGAATGAAGTCGTGGGCTACGTGGTGATCGACATCGACGCCGCGCACTCCGACATGGCCCTGGCCAAGCTGGCCGAGGTGCCGGGGACGATTCGCAGCCGCGTGCTGTTCTAAGGCCCGGGCGCTTCTTCGCTCGCTCACCCCCTCACTGCCCCTTCCCTTATCTTGCTCCCTCTCCCTCTGGGAGAGGGCTGGGGGGAGGGCCAACACGGCAGGCGCGCCTCAAGTCCCTGTGCTGCCGGCCCCCATCCCAACCTTCCCCCAGAGGGGTAAGGAGTAAGTCCGGGGACGCATCTTGCCCCCTCTCCCCCTGGGAGAGGGCTGGGGCTGAGCGCTGCGGCTCCGGATGCGCCTGCGCGCATCTGGACAGCGCAAAGAAGCCCAGGCTCAGCCTGGGCTGCGGTCTGCAAGACAGGGCCGCCCGCCCATGGCACGGGCAACAATTCTTGCGTGAAGGCAAGGCGCCGAGGGCCGCTCCAAAGACCAGCCGTGAGGGCCGCCATGCGCCCGCAAGAAAGTGAATATTCCCCAATTCGCCAAACTTTGTCCGCCTGCGGACAAAGAAGTGGCGATAGCCCAGCAAGCACGAGGCACAGCGCATAAGCTCCGCACCGGTTCAACAGTCTTGCGTTGAAAAACATCACCAGATCGCAAGACATCCACACCGTGAAACCGTGAAGGAGGTCAAGGAAATGCACGAACACCTGTTCAACACAAGCTTGCCGCACATGGCCAACATGGCGGACACACATTGGCGGCGCGGCCTGATGGCCAAAGAAGACAGCCCACTGACGGCGAAACTGCCCGGCGACGTTTTCCACACCGACCACCGCGGCCAGCTCTGCTGCCGTGAGCCCGCCGCATGGCCGGGCGACAACATCGAGGGCCACGACATCATCAGCGCGATCCAGCAAGCGCATGAAGAGACTGTCGCTTTGTGGCTGGCCGGGTCCTGGCGCTGCAACCTGGGAGCCAATGGCTGGAAAACCCCCAAGCAGAACGCCGCCGATGGCCGTCAGCGCGGGAGGCGCAGCTGATGGCCGATGCAAGTTCTGCATACGCTGATAATTTTTCGTTTTTTGAAGCCTGCAAAGACAGCGCAAAAAGTATTCAAAAAATAGAAGACTTCAAGGAATGGACACGAAGCCACATTCGCCGGCTTCTGCCGCATGGCGCGCTCGCCTGCGTGCATGGGAAATACTACGGCGCGGGCGTCTCACTGGATTGCGTGGTGGCGGTCGACTATCCGCTCGAATATTTCCAGGACATCCGAAACGCCTCAGGGCATATGGATTCCCCGCTCGCACGCAGTTGGTTCGAGCAGCGGGAGCCGGTGTTCTTCGACGCCAACAGGCCGCCGGCCTATGTATCCACCCCTTGGCTCACAAACTTCCGCAAATACGGCCTGCGCAATGCCGCGGCCGATGGCGTCGTGGACACGTCCGGCTGCATCGCTACCTACTTTAGTTTCCATCAACTGCCTGAGTTCGATGAGACGGCTCTGCGCGAAAGCTTCAAGAAGTTGATCCCGCTGATGCACGAGACCTTTGCACGAGTGATTCGACTGCATCAGGAAAGAAGCGCGGCACCAGCAGGCCCGCACTCCGGGTTGACCCCGCGCGAGCAGGAGATCGTCGTCCACCTCAGCCAAGGGAAAAGCAACGTTGAAATTGCCGCACTGCTTCACCTGTCGGAGTTCACCGTCAGGAACTAGGTCAGCCGAATTCTTGAGAAAACGGGTTGCAGCAACCGGGTGGCCCTGGCCGCCATCGTCGCGGCACAGGAGCAAGAACGCCTTGGGCTTGAAATAGGTACACATGTACTCTAGACGCGGCGAATTCCGTCTTTTCTAATTCGTCCATCCACTAAGCCGTTCAGTCGGCGAACAAAAACAAGGATGTGTATCGTGCTCTTTCTTTTTCAACCTGCCACGCAAGCAGCGGGCAACAAGGCAACCAATCCGCGCCAGCGCAATAGCGGCAAGGCATGGGTCACCACGGGCCTGCTGAGCATCGGCCTGCTGGCGCGGCGGTTCTCGTTCAAGGGCCGGGTGGATGCTGGCATTGCGCCGGCTGACGGGCTCGGGGACGTCAATTCAGCCAGCCAGCACTACGCCATCCCCCAGGGCCCGCTAGAAGGCCTCGACCAACCAGTCAGCGAGCACGACCACGAGAGCGATATCGTCGCCGCGGCGCTGCGCGAGAACGAAGAGACAGTGGCGCTCTGGTTGGCTGGGTCCTGGCGCTGCAATCTGGCGCCTAGTCGCGATGGGGAAGCGTCTTGGACGGATCGACATGCCCATCTTCTGACCAAAACTTTGATATGAACAAGATCTTTGTAGCTGCCACCGGTTGGTCTTTCAGTGCGCAGTGCTTCGCAGCAGGAAAGATGTCATCTGACGATGAATTTCTCCTTTGGTACATCTTGCCGTTGGCGGGCTACGTGATTGCCTTTGTTGTCATGGCGTGCACAGAGCGAGCCGCGCGGGCCTGCGCTGTCAGTTCTGGCTTGCTGCTGCTATTTGCGATCAGTCCTTCTGTTGTTGGCCGATTCGCGTTGCTCCTTCTGGTCTTTGGCCCATGGATTCTGTTCTTGGCACTCCTGCTGTCTTGTTTTATTCCAAAGATAAGCACAGCCCAAAATCCTGATGAACGGCACCGCCCCATTCCAACCGATTCATTCCCTTGGAGTAAGTTGCCATGACCTTATTCGGCTGGAAAAACCGGCATTGGCTTCGCACAGATAGTGGCAGTCGTGGTTCTCATATGGGCTCTTCTGCCACTCTATCGACTACTCACGAAGAAGTGGCTATGAAATCTAAGGTGGCCGTGACAGCGGATCAACTTCATGCCCCGTGCTTGTTCTCTGAGGTTACGTCCCAGCGAGCAACGGCAGCGCATTTCAATCTCAGGAGTTCGTATGAATCGTGATTCTGAACCGACACCAGCCTTCGCATGGGCCCTTATTGCCTGCTTCATAACTGGCGTGCAGATCTTTTCATCCCTGTTCTCCGTCGCGCAAGCTTGGGGCAACGGTGGCGGTAACGGTCCATCAGCCTGGCTATCTCTGATTTTCTTTGCAGCCCTTACCGTCGGAGCTGTGCTGGCGGAACGTGAGGCTTGCAAGAGGTTGGGAGCCGCGGAGTTCCTGGAAAAGATAGTTTCCATCGCGCTATTGATCCCTTGCGTGCTCATATCGGCCGCCAGCGTTTTAGCCACGCTATATGGCCTTTACATGGGACTTTTCCTAGGCATCCAATCGGTGACGAGGTTCGCACATAGCGAGCCAGTCAAGTGGACACATTTGGTCAAGGTCGCTGGTCAGCCCGAGCCTGTGCCCGAGGAGTGGCTGCAGGACGCGGAGGCTCGCATCGCCCACAGCCTGAAGCTACCCGAAACGGTACCCAAGCCGGTGCCGTTTGATTTTAAGGCAGCGTATTGGCGGTCGTGGCTTCCCAGCAAGCCCAAAGTGGCTGTGCAGTATTTCAACCACCTGTGCAGCACTGAAGCGGGTGAATGGATATTCCGCAACGAGCAGAACGTGGAGGGGCTGTATTTTGCAAGACCACAACATCGGCCGGGCCAGCTACTGACGTACACATACGAGCTGGAGAACCCCTGGGTACAAAGGTTCTTGTTCACGTTTGACGATAAGCCGCTCGACGGGGCTAGCTGGCTAATACAGCCACCTCACTACAACTACCGTTTCGTGGAGCAACCGCGACGCGATGTGGCTTGGCAGAAGGGGATCACCGAACCCTATATCCGCTTGTTTGGCTTCACCACTGAGCGCGAGCGGGATTATCAAGGCCGTTTGGTTGACTCATTCAAGCAGACCGCTCCCATGCAGGCCATCGGCATCCCCATAGCCACTGCCCGGTTTGGCTACACCTGGCGCGGTGTCAAGCGACCGCAGGACCGCGAGCACGGAATTGCTGGGGGCGAAGTGCTGATTTACGACATGCAAACCAAGGAAGTACTGGCGGTACGCCGCCAATTCCTTCTGGGCAACGCGCCAAGTGATCCAAATCGAGTCGTTTGGGGGCCTGCAAGAAGCTGTCCTCAACTTCATGGGGTTTGGGGTACGAGCATCGAGTTTTCACAATTCGCCTTTGACGTTCTTCAAACCACTGAACCATCAACTGCGGGGAAAAAATAATCATGAACACCAACGTCGCATCTCTCTACGAATTTACCTTGCAGCAGATGGCTGCCGAGTCTTACTTCGAAGGGGTTGACCTATCCCAAACCGCCACTGTGAAGACAAGACTTGGTCTCGGTACCAACCGCATCGACTACCAATACGGCCCTCCTGATCTTAATGAAGGCTATCCCGGTTACACCCGTATGACGACCGTACAGGCTGACGAGTTTTTAAGCAAATACAAAATCATCCACCAATGGTCAGATGACCCCACGCCTACAGGATTCAGACCAGCCGCTGAAGGCCGGAGCGACAAACCGCAACTAAATGATGAAATTCTCGCCAACACGGGGTTGTCGGCAACGCTTATCCAGAAGCGAGATTCCAATGGCGTTCTCACCAACGAATACACCTTGGCCATCCGATCCACCGAGTTTCGCGATTGGGACAAAGGCGGTGACGGTGAGCGCGACAAAACACCAGCCGATCTCAGTGAAATTGGTTTCAACGGCTTTGCACTGGCGCAGTTGGATGCGTTGGAGCAATACTACCAATGGCTCAAAGACAACGGGCAATTGCCGGCTGGCGCCCAACTCAATGTCACCGGATATAGCTTGGGCGGACACCTCGCCACCGTCTTCACTGAAATTCATCAAAGCGAATTGAATGGGGGGCAGACCGTGACCTTCAACGGTGCCGGACGCGGGAGCTTTAACAGCAGCGTCGGCACGATGAAAGACATGATTGACTACTTTCACCAGGTGCTGAATGACCCTAGCGCAGCACCGCCCAATCCGGCTGGAGGCTTCTTCACGGAACTGCGTACAACCGCAATCAGCAAACTGGGTCAAGTCTTTGATGCCAAGTCTTTGTATAGCGATCCACGTTATTCATGGGCTATGTCGGCGACCCGATTTAAGTTCAACTTGGCTTTCCAGTCCCTCACAAACGAAAACCGCACAGGCACACTCGCCGATGACATCATCACCCAGGTATTCGGCTACGAAACCTTAAACAACGCCAACTTCACCGCCAACTCCGGCATTCATGCACCGGCCCTGCGGGTCGGTATTGAATCGCAGCCGCTGAGAGAAGGTGTTTCCTACCATCCAGGCGACCTCTTTGCCGACGACTTTGGCAACGGCCATTCCATTGCATTGATTGCTGATTCCTTGGCCCTACAACGCGCCATGGCTCAGTTGGATACAAGCTACACCCTTGCCAAATTTATCAGCCTGCTGCCAGCAACCAGTAATCGAATCTTAACCAACGGATTGTGGGTCAGGTGCGAGGATGACCCGTTGGAGAACGTACTGGATTCATTGCGGCGTGTGGTGCTGGGTGCGGGTGTGGCCAAGACGGAATTCAAGGACGGCGCATCCGGCTTTGGCGACATTACGAAAAGAGAAGGCTATTACGCCAATCTCAAAGCCCTGACTGAGAGTGACGCCTTTAAAAATCTGACCGGCAAGCTCACAATCGAAGCCATTCACCCGGCCACCGCCGACGTTGCCCACAAGGACTTTGCCGCGCTGATCAGCCTGACCACAGGCTCGATCTTCAGCCTGCGCGCTGTAGACGCTCCAGCCGTCGAAGCCGCCCTCAAGAAAGTGCACACCGCCAGCTACACCGACTGGCAAGCCGACCTCCTCTCTGTCGCGGAAGGCGCGTCCCCGTTGGCCCTCAACTTCACCGACAACTACCTCAACGACCGAAGCGCACTCCTGAACTGGCGCACGGTCGCCAACATCGCCAACGAAAGCTTCGTCAACAATCCCAATGCGCCAGCCGACCGTACCGTTGAATACCACTGGCGCGAGGCCAGCAGCGAGCAAGACAACGTCCTTCTGGTCTCTCGCGGCACTAACGTCATACCCACTCAGACCATTGCCTTCGGTGACGAGCGCGCGGACACCCTGACCGGCAAAGACGATGCCAAGCTCAGTGACCGCCTCTACGGCGGCGCAGGCGACGATACCCTCAAAGGCCTCGCCGGCAACGACTGGCTCGAAGGCCAGTTAAACGACGACCGGCTCGAAGGCGGTGCGGGCACCGACACGCTGATCGGCGGCCAGGGCAAGGACACCTTGATAGGCGGCACCGGAATCGACACCCTTGTCGGCGGCGACGGCGACGACATCCTGGACGGCGCCAGCAAGGAGGCCAATGCCGTCCAGGGCACCAAGAGCGGCAAGGACGTGCTGATAGGCGGCAAAGGCTACGACATTTACTACGCGGCCGATGGCGACACGATTTACGACAGCGATGACAAGGGTGAGGTCTGGCTCAACGGCGTCAAGCTGACGGGCGGCTCGCGGGAAGTTCCGGAGGGAACGCTGTACGACGAATATGCCGGCGTCTACACCAGCCCTGGCGGCGCCTTCAGGTACCACGTGCTGCAGAACGGCAACACCATCGTCACCGCAAAGGATGGCAGCGAGGTAACCATCACCGCGCCAAACACCCCGGACCCGACTGCGCCGGTGAAACCCAACCCTGAACCGACGCCTGCGCCTACGCCGTCACCTGACGCGCCATGGTCACCCGCGCCGCCCAGTCCTCCAGCACCACCCTCGCCTTCACCGGCAACCCCAGCCCCGCCCTCGGGTGTGAAGCCCTCGGAGTTGGGTGGGCCCATCACCCGCTCATTCACACCACGGCCGCCCAATCCGCCTCGATTGCCGTCGCCCGGCATCGCGAGCCCATTGGTGCTGGACCTGGACGGAGGCGGCGTCAATACGCTGGGCCTGGATGCAAGAATTTACTTTGACCATGACACCAACGGCCTGGGCGAGCGCACGGGCTGGGCGTCAAGTGGTGATGGGCTGCTGGTGCGAGACCGTGACGGCGACGGCCGCATCACCAGCGGCAGGGAGCTGTTTGGCGACTCCACCCTGCTGGCCAATGGGAATACGGCCGCCAATGGCTTTGCCGCCCTGGCGGACCTTGACAGCAACCATGACAGCGTCATCGACAGCCGCGATGCGGCGTTTTCGGAACTTCGGATTTGGCGCGATGCCAACCTGAACGCGGTGTCTGAAGCGGGCGAGCTGATGACGCTGGCCCAGGCGGGCGTGCTCAGCCTTGGCACGCAGTACGCCGCCCAACCCGGTGCCACGGACGCGCAAGGCAACGAACATCGCCAGCTCGGCAGCTTCCAGACCGCTTCCGGCGAGTCGCGCGCCATGGACGACGTGTGGTTCACCGCGCGGGTGACCGACTCGCTGGAGACGTCCTGGGCGCCGATCTCGAGTGCGATTGCCGTGCTGCCCGACCTGGCGCCAATGGGCCGCGTCCATAGCTTGTGGCAGACCATGGCGCGTGACAGCACGGGCAACTTGCAATCCCTGGTGGAGCAGTTTGTGAACGCGCCATCGGCGGCGCAACGGCATGCCCTGCTCGACGCGTTGATCTATGCCTGGACAGGGGCTGATCACTATGCGCCGAACAGCCGCGGCGACACCGTAACGGATGCACGCAAGCTTATTTCGCTGGAATCCGTGGTGGATGAGACTTACTTTCAGTGGGGGCAGAGCCAGTTTTACGGCCCTGAAGCCGCGGCGGCGATAGCGCAAAAATACGATGAGTTTGCCGCATCTGTCTACGTACATCTGCTGATGCAAACCCGGTATGCGGACGTGTACCGCAGCATTCATGTTCCCGCGTCCGGCTCATTGATGGCAGGTGATCTTTCCGCCGCTCTTGTACTGGTACGCGGCATGCTTGCCTCGACAGATGGTGTGACGGAAGTGGCTGAGTTGATTGGAGGAATGCTGGATTTAGGTGGTCGCGTGGCTGAGGTGGGAACGCTGTTGACGATGGGCCTGAGTTCCGAAATACAGAGTTTTCCCGCATTGAGCGAGCAGTTACAGCCAATTCTTTTGCGGATTGGCGTCTATCTGGGCACAGCCGGCGCCGACACGATTTCTGGCACCGGAGGCGGTGAATTTTTCATAGGCGGCAAAGGCGCGGACACGATCTCAGGCGGAGCCGGCGAAGATGTTTATGAGTGGAGCAAGGGTGATGGCAACGACATAATCAACGAACAAAACCTGCATCAGGTGGACAGCATCGACACGCTCAGACTCACCGACGTGAGGCGTGACGAAGTCCAGCTCAGCCGTGACCAGGGCAACCTGTACGTCACCATCTTGCCTACGGGCGAGAAGATTCAGGTCGTAAACCATTTCAGCAGCGGCTACAACGCCCGCCTGGAGCGCATCGAGTTCTCCAGCGGCGCTCCGCTGCTGCTGGCCGACCTCGATGCGGCGCCCTATCGCGGCACCGAGGGCAAAGATACCCTGTCGGGAACAGGTAGCGGCGAGACATTCATAGGCGGCAAGGACGCAGACACGATCTGGGGCGGGGCCGGCGAGGACGTTTACCAGTGGACCAGGGGTGACGGCAACGACGTGATCAACGAACAAAACCTGCATCAGGTGGACAGCATCGACACGCTCAGACTCACCGACGTGAGGCGCGACGAAGTCCTGCTCAGCCGTGACCAGGGCAACCTGTACGTCACCATCTTGCCTACGGGCGAGAAGATTCAGGTCGTAAACCATTTCAGCAGCGGCTACAACGCCCGCCTGGAGCGCGTTGAGTTCTCCAGCGGTGATCCGCTGCTGCTGGCCGACCTGGACTCCGCCCCCTTCCGCGGAACAGCCGGCGCCGATACGCTGACAGGCACAAACAGCAACGACGCGCTCGCCGGCGGCCAGGGCGCCGACGTTCTCAACGGTGGCTACGGATCAGATTGCTACCTTTGGAGCAAAGGCGACGGCAACGACAACATTGCTGAATCGGACTACGGCTGGGGCTACACAGATCTTGGGGTAGACACATTAAAGCTCCTCGACGTGCAGGCCACTGAAGTCCGGCTCAGCCGCGACGCCGCCAACCTGTACGTCCACATAGGTGCCGAAAAAATCACCGTCACCAAGCACTTCACCGACCCGGCTGCCACACTGGAACGCATTGAATTCGCCGACGGCACGGCATGGAACGCCGCCGCCATGGCTGCCGCAGCAGCGCAGGGCACGGCAGGCAACGACCAGTTGTTTGCCTTCAGCAACCAGAACACCACCCTCTCTGGCCTGGCAGGCAATGACAGCCTCACCAGCTACGCCGGCAACGACACCTTGGACGGAGGTCTGGGCGCCGACACCCTGGCCGGCGGCGCAGGCAACGATATTTATGTTGTCGACAACGCTGGCGACGTGGTGATTGAAGCAGCCAACGCCGGCCTCGATGCGGTGCTGGCCGGCATCAGCTACATCCTGGGCGCCAATGTCGAGAACCTGAGCTTGACGGGCAGCGCCGCGATCAACGGTACAGGCAATACCTTGAACAACACCTTGGCCGGCAATGCGGGCAGCAATGTGCTCGATGGCGGCACGGGCGATGATCGCTATCTCTTTGGCCTGGGTGGCGGGCAAGATGCGGTGGTTGATAGCGGCGGCAATGACCGCATCGTCTTCGGCGCCGGTATCACGGCCGCGCAGGTAACGGCCAACCTGGCGAACGGCCAGCTCACGCTGTCGGTGGCGCCCGGCGACAGCATCCGCTTTGCCGCGCCCACACTGAGCGGCTATGCGGTTGAGCAGTTCCAGTTTGCCGATGGCAGCGTCAAAGACGTCGCCTGGCTCAATGTTTTGGCCAACCTCGCCCCCAGCGGCGCCGGCAAGATGCTCACGCTCAATGAAGACAGTAGCTACAAGATCAACGCCGCCGACTTCGGTTTCACGGACACCAATGCCGGCGACAGCCTGAGCGCCGTGCGCATTGACAGCCTGCCCGCGGCCGGCAGCCTCAAGCTCAATGGGGTTTCCGTGGCAAAGGCGCAGGTCGTCAGCGCCGCCGACCTGGCCGCCGGCCGGCTGGTGTTCAGCCCGGCCGCCAATGCCAACGGCAATGGCTATGCCGGTTTGAGTTTCTCGGTCAAAGACCAGTACGGCGCGTTTGACCTGACACCGAAGACGCTGACCTTTAACATCACGCCGGTCAATGACGCGCCCACCGGCAGCGTCACCATCGGCGGCACACCCACCCAGAACCAGACCTTGACAGCCGCCCATACGCTGGCCGATGCCGACGGCCTGGGCGCCGTGCGCTACCAATGGCTGGCAGGCGGTGTGGCGATTGCCGGGGCCACCGGCGCCAGCTTGACCCTGGGCCAGGCCCAAGTCGGCCAGGCCATCAGCGTCAAGGCCAGTTATACCGACGGCTTTGGCACGGCCGAAAGCGTGAGCAGTGCGGCCACAGCCAAAGTCGCGAATGTCGACGATGCACCCACCGGCACGGTGACCATCAACGGCACGGCCAAACAGAACCAAGTTTTAAGAGCGGCCCACACCCTGG
>Ga0102595_100397_pt1 | contig 32361 bp, 23 predicted proteins | sample Araplaol_mTSA_r2_2_FD_76864 | JGI IMG/M metagenome (GOLD analysis project Ga0102595, IMG submission 76864) | Arabidopsis root microbial communities from North Carolina, USA - plate scrape MF_Col_mTSA_r2 (SPADES assembly) (version 2) | ecosystem: Host-associated > Plants > Roots > Endosphere...
ACTGCGGCCAATCCGCGGCGCCTTGGCGATGACCTATGCCATGCAGCGCTCCGCCGGTGGTTCCAGCCGCGGTTTCATCCTCCCGCTTGCCAATGCCGATGAAGCAGCGCTGGTTGCCGGCGCCCGCATCTACCCCGCCGCTACGCTGCTGCAGGTATGCGCACACTTCGGCCTCGATCCCGATGGCAGCTTCGCCCTGCCGCGCCACGTTGCGCAGCCCCTTCCTCTTCCACCAGCCATTCCCGACTTCGCCGACGTCAAGGGCCAGATCTTCGCCAAGCGTGCGATGGAGGTCGCTGCCGCCGGCCGCCATTCCGTCCTGTTGGTCGGCCCACCAGGCGCCGGCAAGACCATGCTGGCTACGCGCTTCGCCGGCCTGCTGCCTCTAATGACGGATGACGAGGCGCTGGAAGCCGCCGCCGTGCAATCGTTGATCAGCGGCTTCACTGTCGAAGGCTGGAAGGTGCGCCCCTTCCGCGCGCCGCACCACACCTCTTCCGGCGCAGCGCTGGTTGGCGGCGGCAGTGTGCCTCGTCCCGGCGAGATCTCGCTCGCGCATTGCGGCGTGCTGTTCCTCGTTATAGTCACCACCCCAAAACCCCAGCCAACCTTTCCATAATGAAAACATTATGTTAGGATCAAGTTATCGTCATGCACAATTTCATTCATGCAACGTAGCTACTCGGTCGTAACATCGCCTGTCACCGGAAGATTCTCAACTCGTTACCCCGCACTCGCCGGGATACCCTTTATTCTCGACTCACGTCCTGGATACCATCGCCTTGGAAGCAACTACCTGATCGAGCGTGGACTCGGTATTTGGTCTCCAAGCATTCGTATTGGCGGTATCCCACGAATTCCAACGGAAAAATCCATCAGTAACTACGCACATTGGCTTTCCAATTTTCTTGAATGGGCTGATCTACGCAGTATCGACTTGTCAACCTGCAGTTATTCCGTGCATATCATCGGAAGATATCAATCCGAGATGCTTCAAGGGACATGGTCGACTAGCGGTACACCCTTGATGACTTCTACGGTCAACTCACGAGTTCAACAAGCCTGCGACTTCATTTCGTGGATGGTTGACAAAGGCATTCGAGGGCCATTTGAAGTTCCATATGAGACTAGGAAACTCACGCTAGGCTCCGCGACAGGGGCACGCGGTCAACTGCAAAAGGAAGTTCGAGTAAGGGGCGGTAAAGTTCCCAGAAAGCCGCGTTGCTTGCATATGCCGGGCTCCGTGTCCCTTCGCAATTGGCTCAAAGCCGTCAACGACACGGCGGGCGAAGCACGGGGCCTAATGTGCGAGACAATTCTTTTAACGGCGATGCGTCGAGAAGAAGTAGCGTGCCTGCGTATCGATACCCTTCCCCGTAATCCCATAGATTGGCACGTAGTAAATCCGGAGGCCCCGGAACACAACCAGTCCGTGAGGATCGAGATTAAATTTGGCACCAAAGGGCCGAATTTCGGGCGCGATCACGGTGACAAAGTGGGGCCGACACGAGCCATTCTTATCCCGCTGAGTTTGGCGAAACGCTGGCATGCATATCGCTCTGGGGCGCGAATTAAGGCATTTAAGCGATGGATGGACGGAACTCCAAGCCATCAAACGCGTGCGAAACGCGCTGAGGCTAGCGTTCACCTTTTCCTTCGCGAGAACGACGGTACCCGCTTCAAAGCAAAAGCTCTATACGACGCATGGCGAAGCGTTGACCTTCCAGTTCCCGGCTGGTGCCCTCATGAAGGTAGGCATTGGTGGGCTTGCTCAGTCTTGATGAGAGAGTTACGCAAGCAGCGCCACATTTTCGATCTCAAGGGTGAAGCGACAGCCGCAATGTTGGAATCAACCTCAATCAGTATCATCCGCATGCACATTCAGCCGCAGTTAGGCCATGCAGACGATTCGACCACGATGCTCTATCTGACCTGGGCGTTGCAGCAGTTCAGTGCGCCTGTTTGTCTGGACGAAGAGCTGACGTTAGATATTACAGCGTAGCCCCAAATTTAGCTGGCCGACCTATGAGTATCCGTAGCAACAATAATACAAAGAACCGTCTTCGCGAAAAGCCGGTCGAACTAGCCGTAGTTGAAGAACCGACGTTGGTATCTTCACTTGAAAACCTGCTGTTTAGGACCGCCCATCCCAAGAAATCGACGCTAGTTGATCTGAACGTTTTCAGAACAGGGACCGTCACGGACAGGAAATTTGGCGTTAGTTTCAGTAGACCATTCTCTGGCCGGCCCGAACTTATCGATGAAATGGCTCCGGCGATCTTTGATCACCTTGCTCCGCTAGCGGCGAAGTCTGTAGATCAGTACATACATTGCCTTCGCGCATGGTGGCGTATTCTTGATGCGATCGAATCCGAGTTGCCAGATTTGCCAAGAGTTTCCTCTACTTTGCAATTTTCGGACCTGCATAGACAGCGCGCGCTCGATCAAGGTATGGACAGACTGGTCTTCTCAAACTTCCTGCTTCTCGCAAACAAGACACGTTCCGCGCTCAGGGCGAAACCCCTCCTCTGGCGTACGCCTTCAACGGTATCTCGCACCCGACACTTGGCGCCTCAATGGCAAACTGATTTGTTGAGGCATGAGCTGAAGCATCGGTGGTTTGCGATCCTAGATCGTTGGGAGTTTGCAAGCACTCTCACCCACAGTTTGGCAGAGCTGACAGAAGACCAAAGAATTCTGCTGGCTAGCTACCGCAGGCTAGATCAAATCATTGATCAGACTGGAAACGCTGTTCCTGATACATCTCTATTGTACGGAACACTCACACGAGACGAGTTTTATCGAAGTACAAGCGGACTGGAAGTGTTCCGAGGTCGTTATCCCGACGGGGACGACGTCAGAACTGCGTTTCATCTTTGCCTCGCGACCACTGGTTGGAACCCTGCTGTCTTGCTTTCCCTCGACACTTCAGTTCCCTTTATTGAGCCCCACCCTAAGGACCCAGGACGGTATCTATTAAGGGGTGTTAAGGAGCGCGGTGGTGGAACTGAGCAGCTTCATGAAGGGCTGTTTAAGACTCGTGGCGGTGCTGGCTTCATCATTCAAAAGTTGATGGACCAAACTGAACCATTACGCGCGTCGCTCAACATTGAGTTGGCAGGTGTGAAGAACTTGCTGCGTTCTAGTACGTTGACGGACGACGCTCGGCGCAAACTCGAAAACTCGCGGGCAAGACTCGAGCGAGGAATTCGTTCACCTTGGCTGTTCGTGTCAACGAACCACACGCGAATCTCCTGGCTAGACGATGAAAACTTCTCCAAAGGTCTCCTGCAAGATGTAATCGAGGAGATCAATCGTCGACAGCCAAAAGACAAAAAGCTTGCTCAGATTAAACCCTCCGATTTGCGAGATGCATTTGCTGCAAGGGTTTACCACGCAAGCGGAGGATCGGTTTTGGCGGTTATGAAAGCGTTGAACCATCGCAGAGTCAGATCAACCACCGACTATCTGAGCAACTCGTTGCTACAGGAAGAGCATCGAAAGCTTTTCGGAACCTTCAGCACAGCATTGTGGCACGACATCGAGAAACACGATCGCGTTGACCCAACAATACTTGCCAAATGGTCGCGTGATGGCAAAGTCACCGTTGAAGAACGCGGTCGATTGGATCAATACAGAACCCTGTTGCGCAGTCGTATCGGTGTTGGATGCAAGGATCCACACAATCCACCTGTACGTATCTCTCCTGATTTCACACCAGATGGAAATGCGCTTTGCTCGGTTCAACGCTGCCTACTATGTACAGAACACGCAGTGATATTCCCGGACAGCCTTCCTGGGTTGTGTAAACGAAGCGCTGAACTTCGCCACCTTCAAATGACGATGAGCGTCGCCGCGTTTTCTCAGTCATCGTTCGATGAAGAGTTGAGCAACATCGAGATTGCACTACAAGCATTCGATCGTGCAGCTACGTCGTTGGAGATAGAAAAGTGGGGGAAACGTATAGCAGATGGAACACACATTGTGATTGAATTTGACGGTATGAGCATTGCATCATGAAGCCTAAAGTAAATGGCCCGATGGCGCTATTAAAGCCTGCGCGCAAAGCAAAATCTGAAGAAGGTGGACACCCTGAGATTTTGGAATCAGCAGATGCTGCTCGTCTTCTGTTCCCCCTCGAGACGCTTTGCAGGCTTAATCTCGCAGATGCCCAATCCCTGCAGAAGCTATTGCAACATGGCGACGAATGGGGGACTTGGAGCACGCGTTTGGATTGGGCGCCTGCAAGCTTCAGGACGCCTCGCGTCGACATGCGTGCGCGAATCTTGAGCTACCTTTCAAGGATGACTTCGCTAAGCTTTACAGAACAGGCATTGGAAGCATCTTTGGATTACGCAGTCTTAACGCTTGTACGCTATCTCTGTTTGATGAGAATGGGACCATCTGGACAAGGGCGCGATAGCTTCCGCTCACTTGCCCCCACTTCTGCAGCAACAATTGCAAGTGAATACGGCGCCTCACTCATCGCCCTTGGCATCTTCAAGCATCTGGCTTCGTTTCGAACGTCAAATGGGTCAGAAATGCTTTGCGACGAGTCCATCAATGGACCATTCCTTTTTCGCATCTCTGCAAACGATCTTAGCCTGGTGGCACCATATTCGCGGCCGTATCTCGAAAAAGAAATGCGAAGGATGGAAACTCTTGCTGGACTCGGGTTGTGGCTTGACATACCTAATAGTTCGGGCCCGTCTCTAGCAGACGCAATGGTCGGTCCAGCAAAAGTCAGCATACCGAGCAAGGCAAAGGATCCGCACAAGCCTCTTCCAGATGAATACGTTGCAGCAATGGGAAGCCGCAGCTTGTGGCTAATTCACCATCTTGCGCCAAATTTGATCACCATCGGAAAATCGATGGCCTTGTATTGGGATCAAACGGAGAACGCAGACATCACCGATTCAGTTCTGTTTTATCGGCGACGAACTTACGTAAAGGATCTCATCGCCGAGCATTGCTGGGTTGACCGTACTGGCGCGACAATCGAACAAGTACCATTTCCTTTAGTATTGCCAAAGGAAAAAGGGTTCGGAGTGAAGAGACCTACTGACGACGAAAGTGGAGAGCCCGAACTCCGATGGCCGCCTAACGGCTATTTGGACTTTATGGGGCTACTCGGTGCAGTACAGTCTGCGCATCTGTTCGTCGCCTTCATGAGTATGGGCTCACGTCAGTCTGAAGTCCTCAGCCTCCAGCGTGACTGCGTCGCTTATGCAAATGATGGCCGTCCATATGCAAATGGTCGAACATATAAACTCGTTGAGCGACATGAAGGGGAACTGCGCGACTGGCTTCTTCCCGACGTTGCAGTTCTCGCTTTTGAACAGCAAGTCCGTCTAGTCGAGCTTGGTGAAAAAGTAGGATTCCTAAGAAGAAGGACTCCTGAAGAGATCGCTCAATCTGCATCCAAAGGATTCGGAACCCAGCATCTTTGGGCGCAAATTTCAGCCGGCACGGGACCCAGTGACGCATCACTTCCGCTCCGCGACATTAACAAGTACCTTGCGGCATTCGCTCGAACGTTGAATCTGGAAACTGCCCCCGGCGGCCAGCGCCTCAGATCGCATCGTTTCAGGAAAACGCTGGCCCGGTTAGTAGCGTTGGCATTGACTCAAGCACCGCGTTTGTTAATGGAAGTGTTCGGCCATAAGTCAATCGAGATGACTTTGTACTATATTTTGACCGATAAGGAGCTTCGCGCCGAAATCGACAACGTATCCCGCGAATTGCGTGTTATGCGAGCTCGAGACGTTATCGAAAAGATGGTTGAGCAGGACCTTGCGCCAACGCAGAACGAAGGCTTTCTATATGGGGGCAAGGCTGCAGAAACGATCCATCAGGCAATCGAACTGAGGCATGCGGAGATTCACCGTGCAGGTAGGACCTGGGGCATCACAAACACTATTGAATTGGCTGAGTTGCTCACGCTTCAAGGACAAGCATGGGACCAAGTGCGTAAAGGCGTCCTGTGCACCAAGCTTCCAGGACAAAGCGGCGCTTGCAACAAGAGAAAAGGTCGTCCGGAACCTTCGAAATGTACAAGTGCGTGCGATCACCGCTTGGAAGAATATTTTTTGCGTGAGGATCTCGAGGAGTCTATCCTTGCGTCGATCGCCGCTTTCGAAAAGACCACACGCGACGGAGATGATCTGGTAGCTGCTCACTGGGCAGCGCAAGTTAGAGCTCATGTTTCACGCATGCCAAAGCTGCGAGAGAAGTGGTCCAACCACCCAACAGTAAGGCTGCTTATGCCGTCGACAATTGAAATGGATGCGTCATGATTGACTCCTCGAAACCTAAACGCGAGCACTCAGCAGCCGCTCGTGAAAGAATGCGAACTTCCGCGTTAGGAAGGCACGACAACAACGCAGCAAAGGTGCATGAGCGGGTCCGAAAAACTATGGACGCGATAAAACAAGAGGTCGCCGGAAACGATGGGATCTACCCACGTAACGGCGGCGCTGTGTCGCTTGCCGAGATTGCGCGTCGAGCAGAAATTCATCCGAATACATTCTACAAAGACCGATATGTGGAATTGGGCAAGGAGGTCACCAGTTGGCTAGAAACGCTTAAGGTCAATGCTGTCGTGGGACGAGTTCGTGTTCGCACTGAAGTCGGAGCTCGTCTACAACAGTGGAAAGATCTCTATCACGACCTCCTTGAATCGCACCGTATCGCCGAAACGGACCTTGCTTATGCGTTAGCCAGGCTCGAAGAGTCTCAAAGCGAACTCGAAAAGTTGCGCAGACAATTGGCCGAAGTATCGGCTCCTCGTATCGTCCCGCTTAGGCCAAGGGGAAGTGAATGAGTAGTGATGATTTAATGTCGACGCCCAGATTGAGCGAGCCACTCCGCAATGATTACCACTCGAATGGTCCGAGTGGAGCATCCCGTATGTGGACGACATGACCGTTTAGCCGACGTATTCCAATTCACTGCCAACATTCAGCTTCAATCAGTGTCAGGCACCGTATGACCAAGAAATCTGAATTGAGTTCGTGGAGCACTACGCAAACGGTAGCAATCTTGGGGGCGATAACATCAAACCGAGTGTTTATGATCTCGATATTCTTAAGCGTGTCAAGGAGGGATACCTAACCAGCGAACAGGCAAAGGAAGAGATCTTGCGCAGAGCATGATCGATGGCCTCCACTACAAATGAGTCACCTAGGTAGCCACACGCCATAGTGAAGCGACGGACGCTGTATCCGCAAATGGCCTTGCGAGAGCCGTCCCGAAAAATTACCTCTCGCCGGTTAGCCTCTATTTCTAGCGCGCGTTAAAGGGAGGAATACCGTATACCGAACTTCTTAGCCCTATCACTGTTGATTAGCAGTGATTTTTTGTATAGATTTTCCATTTTCCGCGTCCAGAACCCAATTAATTGGTGAGTATTCGTGTTAAATTCCCAACATTGAGTTGTAGCAATAGTCCAGCAGATCGGCCAACCGCCGAGCTTAATAAAGAGGAATCAATTGTCACAGATGCTCGACCAGATGTTCACTGCGGAGAATTTCCGTCGTATCTATGATGCCGAGAACCGCAAGGGCATCGACTTGGCAACTCGCTATTTCCCGACGCTCGAACCGTTCACTCTGGCCGTACGAGATAAGGTTCAGGACATTCGCAATTTACGGAAAATCGAAGCCACAATGACGGTTGACGATTTCAAGGCGAAGTTACTTGCGCTGAAGGCGGAACTTGTTGCCTTAAAAGCCGAAAAGTCATCCGAAATCGACTCCTTAATGGATAACATCAGCCAAAATGTTCTCAAGTCGAGTTTCAAGATCGACCTTACCCAAAAGGCCGGCCCTAAAGGAAAACCGGTTTTTTGCATCGACGCCGTACCAGAAACGTTCTTCGTCATAAAGCAACTTCAGCGAAACATCCATCGAATCTATGGTGTCAAACAGGCTAACCGTCACGACTTAGTCTGCCAACTTCGCGATATGCTTGGCAGTAAATTCCCCTTCGAACTTGTCCGCACCGACATTTCTTCTTTTTACGAGAGTATCGACCGCAAGCGCCTGTTGGAAAAATTGGATCGTGATCAGTTATTAAGCGCTGCATCGAAAAAATACATCAAGCAAATACTGGACTCATACGGCGCAATCTCCGGCACCCCGAACGGCGTTCCCCGAGGCGTCGGCATCAGCGCATATCTAGCCGAGCTCTATTTGAGACCAGTTGACGAGGCGATCAGGGCTATCCCCGGCCTAGTCCTATACTGCCGGTTTGTCGATGACATCGTTGCCGTATTTGTACGGCCACCAACGGGCAAGAGCCTTGGCTCGTTCAAGGATATTGTCATTGGAATCTTTGGCAAGAACGGGCTTGCGCATAATTCAAGTAAAACGTCAGATTTCAAGCTGGCTAGTACCGATCCGAAGAAATTTGAATACCTGGGTTACCGCTTCTTCCTCAAACAAGAAAAGTTTGAAATCAGCCCTAGCGCAGCGAAGGTGGCAAAATATCGTGCGCGGATGAACGCTGCATTCGTGGACTATTGGCGGGAAAACGCTGTAAATCCAAAGAGTGCCTTTAGAAAGCTGGTCGGGCGAGTTAAATTTTTGACGGGCAATACCCGGCTTTCCAATAGCAAATCATGTGCTGCTACTGGCATCTACTACAACAATTCTATTGCGACGGATGTATCGAGCTTCGAGCTGCTCGATAAGCGGCTCAAGGCCCGCATTACGGAACTCAAGCGGACCAGCCTGCAAAAGCGTTTGAAACAATTCAAATTCACTACCGGTTTTGAGCAGCGTCGGTATCATAATTTCAGTACAAGAGAGCTACAGATGATCGTGAGGGCCTGGAAACATGGCTAAGCGTCGCATCTCACTTACGCACAAAAAACAACGGTCCATACTTACGGACATGTTGCCATTTGAGGTGCCGCCGACGTTCTCCAATCGGGGCTATTATTGTTTTTTGAGAAACAATGGCATTGAGATTGAAAATGGCCAATTACGCTGGATTTGCGATTCGCCCAGCCTCGATTTGACAATGCAACTCCTTTTCGGAATCCACGAAAATACTCCGATTACGTCAAAGCTTGTGACTGAATGGGGCAAGCAAAAAACACGCCGATCGGTGCCGATTAGCAAATGCCGCATGTCGACCATTCCTTTCAATTTCCGTGTCGCTCATAATCTTGATGGACGCACGCTGAGCGTAGTGCACCCGCGCAATCAGGTAGCTGTGGCGAGCTTCTACTCAACGCACAGCGCGTTAATCCTTTACCACACGTCTGTTAGTGAGTTTTCGATCCGACGCCCGGTGTCTGTGTCGCGCTACGCTTACTTCAAGGACAAACTCCATGAAGAGCGCATGGACGCTGTTGCCGGCGTAGAAGAAGAAGACCGCGAGTACGAGCAGCTAGGCTCCTATTTCGTCTATAAAGAATATCGGAACATCCATCGCTTCTTTGAATCACACGAATATCATCACAGCGAGAAAAAATATGATGCAATGGTCCAGCTCGACGTTGGCAAATGTTTCGATAGCATCTACACACATTCGCTTCCCTGGGCAATTCTGGGCAAAGATCAGACAAAATTTAGTCTGGACGAATCGAAGGGCACGTTCGGAGGACGATTTGATGCGCTAATGCAAAAGCTGAATCATAATGAGACCAACGGCATTGTCATTGGCCCAGAGTTTTCCCGCATTTTTGCTGAGATCATTTTGCAGTCAGTCGATGCGGAACTCATTACGAAACTGTCCGAAAGGGAGAACCTAACCCACAAGGTCGATTATGAAATCTTCCGTTACGTTGATGATTTCTTCGTTTTTTACAACAAGGAGTCTACCCAATTAAGGATTTTTGAGACGCTCCAGGAAGTTCTCAAGTCCAAAAAACTGAGTATCAACACCGCAAAGATAAAACACTATCAAAAGCCGATCATCACCGAAATCACGGTTGCCAAAGAGCGCATTTCGGCCCTACTGAATGACGAGATACATCCACTGTGTGAAGAGGATTCTTCCACTCCAGCCAAGCAAACTCTCGTCTGCTCCATCAACGCAAATCGACTGATTGTCAGATACAAGTCCGCCATCAAAGAAGCTCATGTCACCTATGGTGATCTACTGAATTACACATTCGCCATAGTCGAGAATAAGCTCGATAAGCTTCTTAAATCCTATCTCGAATGCGAGAAGTCAGATCGCGACCGTAAGCGCCTTTCGAATGCGCTGCTCGCGATCATGGAGTTTGCTTTTTTCGCATACTCGGCGGGCCCGAAGGTCAATCACACAATCCGCCTATGTCGCCTGATCGCGACCTCCGTAGACTTTTTGCAAGTCCAGGGCCTGCCATATGAACTGAAACACCTGCTGTTTAAGTACATCCACGACAACGTTATGCAGCAACTCGAGAAAAACACAATGAGCGTTCATCGCGAGATTGAGAGTCTTTACTTGCTCATCTCCTTGTCACAAATCGGGCGGGAATATTGGTTGCCAGTGTCAGTGCTACTCCAGCACTTCCTGATTAAGGAAGAAGAATTTACTGGGGAATATTTCCGTCCAACTGGCTTCATGAGTCACTTTTCGATCACGATCTTACTGTCCTACATAAAAGATAAGGTTCGCTACGAGAAGTTGAAGACCTTCGTGCAGGCACACATTGTTGCCAAACTCGAGTATATGAAGGCCCATTGCCCCGATGATGCTGAAACACTGATTATGCTGCTTGATCTTGTGGTCTGCCCTTACATTAACGCCGACACAAAGAAAAACATTGGGCAAATCTTTGGCCTGGACGCTGCTGGACTCTCATCTGTTCAGGCTTCAAATGATCATTGGTTTACCGCTTGGGGAAATAAATTCGATCTTTGGAAGGAGCTGGACTCGAAACGCAGCCGTGAGGTATATTAGCCTTGGCGCTCCGCTTTACCCTTAATGGCTGTTGGCAGCCCACACACAAGCGCCCTCCCTTTCCCTATATCAATTGGGGGTGGGGTAATCAGACGGCAGGAGCGGGCCGTCTTTTTTTTTCACGAGCGGTTTCGACGGTTCACGGGTGACTTGCTGCAGTCGGCAAATCCGGCCGCACTTGCTGAGCTATATGGCATTGGCTTCCTTGAAGCGATTGAAGCAATGTTCCCACAAGCGCACATCCAGACCTGCATCGTGCACCTGATCCGCAACTCGATGACGCTGGCCTCATGGAAGGACCGTAAAGAGCTTGCAACGGCGCTTAACAGAGCATTTGAACAGACTCAATGCCCGAGCATAGATTTCCGTCCCGTGTAACGCATGAGTACCGGCGACTATGGGCAATCTCGCATGGTGAGTCTAGTTAAGGGCTGCCTCTTAGCTCAACTTCAACGCAACCCAACGCTTAAGCTTTTGGTGAGCAAGTCACTCTCGCGGGAACCACCCTTTGAAGTTGCGCGCCGGATGAGCGATTCCCCTTGCATCAAGATGAGCGATAAATCTCTTTTCAACTGAGGGTCCCCAACCGTCATGATTACCGCCCCAACATCCATGGCAAACAGTGAGATCATATTTGGGAATATGCCTACCGTCGTAAATATGCGGCCCAAATTGAAAAGTCGCTCCGCAGAGTCCACACTTTTCCGTATGCCTCGCGTCTGAGTTTTGAGGTTGGCTCATAATGATCGGTTAGTGCCTAAAGATATGCGAATATCCTGCTTTCATTGTAGGCGATAATTTGAGTCAGCTGCTTATAAAACTTTACTCCATCTTAGCGAAGATGTCAGGTATTCTGCGAAACATCACAACTTCGGCTAACATAAAGGAAAACAATGTCATTATTAAACAACCCGGACTTCCGTGTAGGCAGCGACAAGCTGATTGCGGCGCGTGCAGATCGTATCGCTAAAGAAAAGCAGCGAGAAATGGAACTGCCTTTAATCCGAACTGAAGGTGAAGCTGCGTTACGCCGGCTGCTGCCAATTGCGCAGAGCGATACAGGGCAATCATCGATTGTTGCGCGCTTCCTACTGAACCTATACAACGGACAGCGATTCCCGTTCGATCTCCGTTACCTGAGAGGTCTCGACTATGAGCCTTTTGATGACTGCATTGCCGTTCTCAAAATGGATTCTCAACCATTAAATGAGATTCATGAATACTTCACCAACGGCGCCACAATTTTTGAAGAAATGGCAAGAGCGTGGGACTTCAGCGATCATGCGGAATTGAACTGCCGCTGATCAGATGTACTAACTCAGGTTTGACCCTGACACTGTTTATCAAATAACTAATGGTCCTAATCGGGCGCAACTGGCTGCCGATTCAGCCGGTCGACGTCACATCAGCTTCATGCCTCGTCCAATAGTATTATTGGACGCGGTAAATCATCGTACCGACTGGTACTTTTATCGATCGGCAATTTCACGCTGTGAAACCATTCTGCGGCGTCTCTTAAAGCTTAACCAAAGGCGACATTACTAATACGTTGTGTAAAACACAGTGATCCGCTTGGATTTCATGGACACTTTGCGGCCGAGAATTTGGTCGGCTAACGGCCTTTTCCCAACCTTTCAGCGGCCGCTCTCCGAGCGAAGTCTTTTGGAGTTTGGTCCTTGAGAGTCATGTGAGGCCGAATCTCATTGTAGTCCACGCGCCAGGTCTCCACGACCGCTTGAACCTCGGCCAGGGAACTGAACCAATGGACGTTAAGGCATTCGTCGCGCAGCGATCCATTGAACGTCTCGATGAAGCAGCTATCGGTTGGCTTGCCTGGCCGGCTAAAGTCGATCTTGGTCTGGTGGTGATAGGTCCAGAGATCGAGCATTTGGCCCGAGAATTCGCTGCCATTATCGACAAACAAATATTTCGGCGCCGTTCGTTGGCCGACGATCCAGTTCAATGCCGCCACTACGTCTTCGCCCCGTAGGCGATGGCCAGCCACGATGGCGAGAGATTCCCCGCTGAAGATATCGAAGATCGTCCGCAGCCGTACCTTGGTACCGTCGGCTAATTGATCGGCAACGAAGTCCATGCTCCACGCATCGTTTTCCTGGTGGGGCTGCATGCGCGCTTGGCGGGTGACGGCACTCTTGCGCCGCTTCTTGCGCCAAGCCCGCAGCTGAAGCTGTTCCAGGCAATACCAACGGTAGGTCTGGTTGACGCCCAACCGAAAGCCTTCGCGTTTAAGCAGCACGTGCAAGCGCCGATAGCCCCAGCGCACACGCACCTGCGCCAACTCGCGCAGCCGCTGTTTTAAGGATAAGTCTCTCGAATTTTGAAAAAATCAGGCATTCGCAAGCAAATCCAAAGGACTGCTAATGGTCATTTTCGGCTTGTGGAAGTCCACAGATCTTCGCAGTTGAACTAAGGCAATTCATCAGGTTGCGGCGTATCGAGCGCTACGCGAGAAATCCCAAGATCGCGCAGAAAGCAACGCACATCAAATGCTGTGTGTGCGATTCCAAGCTCTACTACTTTATGAATCTCCTCTGAGAACTTGGTTCCGCTGTCCTCGACTTCTGCGAACTTATGGAGTGTGATAGTTGATTCATAATTACTGAATAGCATTCCGGCTAAAGCGGTCTTCGGCGCATTGAATAGCACCGGGGTTCCACTGAATCCATTATGTGAAGGATAGGAAATTTCGCATGTCGATCGAGCATCGGGCAGTATCGGTGAGTCATGAACCCTAACAATATGTCCTTTAAACAATCTAGGCATTGTGATGTATCGACCATCACTGACTCCATTTGAAGTAAAACCATATGACAACACATCGGTCCCCAGCTCTATTTCTCGCTTTCCGTGAATTGGTATCACTTCGTATTTTTGGCGGCTCACGTGACAAACGGCAAAGTCATACTTTTCGTGGCATCGAATATCGTTAACTCTGAACGTCATGCATTCGCCGTAAAATTCGGTCGCTACCAACGTTTCGCCGTCTTTCACTCCACGCACAATATGAGCGCACGTTGCAATATTTCCAGCGTCGTTGATGTGGTAAGCCACACCAAGGTATCGAATCTTCGACGGATCGCTAGGCATTCCATTAGTGAGATCCATTGCGAAAAGAGTTAAGAGGCTATTACGAAATTGCATGGTGGTAGCTAAACTGGTTTTATTAATATAGATTTTAGTTCATGACCGTCTTCGGTCATTTCCGGCAGAGTACCGCACCACATGTAGCATGTCTGTATTTGGCCGATTGCGAGCGCTAGAGCCAATGTGGGTAAATGGCCTTCGCCGCATCTTCGCTTATGATATACCCTTCGCGCTGGTTGAATTCCCACCAAGCACCGCATTGATTGCAACGATATAAATCAACTCAAGTCTCGATAGAAGAGTACACAAAGGTTGGCGGTTTTACCGGCAGCTGGAACTTAGCGGCGGCTTCCGGTGAATACATTCCAAACAACACGCCGCCCCTACATTCCGGGCAACCTTTTTTCATCCGATCCATCTAAACCTCTGATTCGTTACAAAGTCCACTGCTGGCCGAATCCTACATCTGACGGCAATCCTTATTTAGCAGCCCACAAAGCTAAGAGTCTAGCTGCCTCATTACCATCCAATATATTGTCGATCGCTGCAACTCGCCGAAGCGCAGCATTCATGTCGAAACTACGTCCTTCCGTAATGGCTTCCGCTTCATTATGCAACGCATAAGCAAGATGGGCGGCGAAGCGAACCTCCATAGGCGCATCGACTTCACTTCCGATATATGGACTCAGCAACGAGCGGATCTCATAAAGCGCGTTCGCCAGAAGTCGAGCCTCAGTGTTATCGTTATTCATCATTCTCCTTCTACGCGATGGCTGCTCTTGGCCGAACGCGGTCATACTGAGCGGGTCAATCCGTCAAGCAAACGAACAAGCTGCTGCACTTGCGCTTGAAATGGCGTCGTGCAATTCTTTTCGCAGTTCCATGTAGCGAGCGATTGCCGGTACAATTTGCCACATATCGGGGTCAGGGAAGGCGCGATCGACTTCAGTAAATCCCTTTGTAGTTAGCCATTGATTTAGTGAAGTTCCGAAGAAATCACTCTTGACGCGTTGGACGTCGCGTTTCGTGGTCAATTTCTTGCTAATCATCGCCAGATTTTCGGCTGTCAGGTCTAATCCAGTCTGGTCAATTTCGTCGAAAATCTTTTGTAGGTAAGCATCGATCTTCGCAAAAGGGTTAACCATCATTGAGCTTGTACGCCCAATTAGTGACCAACAGAATGAGTTGTACAGGCCTATCAGTTTTCGTAGGTTATACATCTCTACTGACTCTTGCTCGTCGCTCGCCAATTGAAGCGTAAATTCCTGCGGAAGACCATCGAGATACACCGATAACAAAGGATTCCAGCCGGCCGGAGGTTGTGATGGCTCCTCAGCCAATTTTAGTCCAAGTACGAAAAGTGCGGCCTGACCGCCCAATGGCCCCAGCGGCCATTTGCCAGCAGCATCAAGGCAATTTTCAAAATGCTTCCTTGCGTTCCAGTCCTCATCGCTCATGGCGAGTAGTCCGAATACGAACAGCGTTACTCCATTGAAATATGGTTTGCTGGAGCAGCGCTCGAGTTGCCCCCTCACCTTCAGTAGCCTGGACTTAGTCCATGATCGCGTCATTCCATCTCGAAGAAAGTCACGTAACGAGCTCGGCAAACCTGTGCTTGTGAACGAAGCGTGGTTTTCCAATAATGTCCTGAAAGGGGGCGTATTTGATGTCGTCGCCGTAAGCCGTTTCAGGTTATTTCGATCAAGCATGTATAAGAACAACTTATGGTTCGCTATCAAATGGCGAGGGGGCGACATCGGAGCGACACTCGCTCGCAAGTCAATCTGCAGCTCCCGAATCACCGATGGGAAAAATTGGGGTTGAAGCTCAGAACTGAGCCGATGGAGTTGATTCAGGACCATCATCGCCGCATAGATCCCTGTCATCTCTTCAATTAAATCCCGTCGAACATCCTCTTTGAGCACATGGGATAACTCTTTATTGAACTCGTTTAGCTCACGCCGTTGCGTTGATGGGCGGGTGGACGAGCGCGGATCCAGGCTATTTAAGTGTTTGAAAAACATGCGAGTAGCCGGTGAGTGCTCCCCCAAATCCTGCTCAGCACGCCTCTTCAACAGCTCCTTGCATGTTTGGATAGGATCAAAGTCATACCGAATCAGTTCGTCAATGCAGCGTGGAAGCTGTTTCAGTGGACTGCAGTCCTCCAAGAGGTCGGACTCATCACAGGCTGATATCAGCATTACCAATTGTGGGATGTAGAAGAGCCGGCTCACCTCAATGTTCAGATCCTCTTGGTCGACTGCTTGATGTACCACGCTAGCTCGAACCCAAGAAACCAGTTGCTGGGCATAGGCGAGGAAGTCGCGTATCAACTCGCGGGCAATTGGGTTGTGAGAAATGTTCGGGAAGACCGAAATTCCGAGCAACGCATTGACGAGCGTGCCACCCTCATTGTGATCCAGTAGCTCGTAGCGATCCTGTTTCGTACTAAAGGACTTTGCCAGTGTAATTTTTTCAGCCTGTGGAGTACCCAAGTCAAATAGACCAGCGAGCGCTTCCACGAACTCTGAGGAAGCTATCAATTTTATATCGTTGTGTCTTGTTTCGAATGGCATTGACAGCGTCTCAGTAAATTTCCGGCACCCACAACCTGGTGATCTTCTTAAGATGCAATTGCTTCTGGCGCGCTATGCGCAATCTGAAGCGAATCAACCACTTTGTGAAGGTGTTAAAAATGACGATTAAGAAAAAGTTTCAATCTGCGCAAGATATTGTAGCCGACAACCTGGACAAGGTAAGCGGTCCGACCTCTCGTGCAGGGGCGACGCTCGAGCGCATCGCAAAAATGGCAAAAGCCGGTGTCGGCAACGGTGCGATCAAAGCCCAGTTGGAAGACAACAGCCACACTGGCAAGAAATACTCGACGGAGCAAATCGAGGGTTTCAAGCAACTCTACACGGATGCAGAAACCAAAGTCGGCATCACCGCTGCACAAGCTCGCGCATTGATGGCTGATAAGGCCCGCAATCCGAACGACTTGCCACCGGACGGTGCGTTGAACCCAAGCTAAGCTGCAATGGTCGTAGTCTCCTGCTCATAACTTCGCTGCTCGCCGGTGTAGACGCACGCTCGGTCGCGAAGTTATGACTTTTCAGTTCAAGGGACGTTCGACAGAACTGGGGCATTTATGCTTGCCATATACGCCCATAGCATCGTTCAGTCGAAGAATTGCTCTAGCACTTGGTTGGCCTGCTGACTGCTATGTATCTTTTCTCCCAAATACATCGCCTAGGTCTGGTTATGGCCGGAATCGGCCCCAACGAACTCTAACTCATCTGACACTTTGTGTCAGATCGAGTGTGAGCGACTACAGTTTTGAATCCAGTCAAGGGGGACTTCGCCAATTGCTGCGACTCAGTCCTCACTACAACTAATGCTTGTGACCTCAAGTACACCTTCGGCCTCAAGTCGATCGATGTGCTCAATCCGTACTTGGGTGTACGTGTCCACTGAAACGCTGTAGACCACGCGGATCTCGCTAGCCTAGCCGTCTCGTTGCTTCAATATTCGGAGGTCTTCTGAGAAAGCGATGGGCCAATTTGCAAATTGAAACGTAGGCATTAATGCTCCTGTTTGGCACTTGCTCTCAAGCGCGCGAGATGTTACCTCAAACGGCTTTTTGGAATTTTCGCCGTAGGCTTAGCGCTGTTTGCACGCCTCGCTACTTGTCCCTGGGGTGGAAGCGCTACTCGAACCGGCTCAAAAAGATCAGCTAGAGTGATCCCGAGCCCATGGCATAAATTTGCCAACGTTAAGATTGAAGGATTCCCCACGCCCCGCTCTATCTGTGAAACGAATGTGCGGTCCACTTCGGCGTGAAATGCCAGGTCTGCCTGGGACATTCCTGTCGCAATACGTAACGACTTTAGGCTCTTCCCTACCGAAGTGCACACGACGTTTCGCTTGTCTACTTTGGCGTCATTTTCAGTCTCATCCATATAGGCATAATGCCTATACAAACGCTCGGTGGCGACAGTGTATACTCACCACTTATTTGTAGTGTATATTCAACATTTTAAGAATGAGCCGCTGTCTGTGCGGCAAAATGAGTCATGTTGCATACACAAGAATCCTGGGAAGAAGTCAGAAGTACATCAAAAATCGCTGCGATTTTTAACCAACCTGGGCTGCGACGTTTCCGATGTGTCGAGGCTGCTCAAAACAACTTCCTGTTTCATGTAGACATTGCCCAGAATTCTGGGGACTACAAATTGTGGTCTCGACTAATTCTCGATGATTTCTCCTGCGTTGCCGAACTTCTTTCGATGCCGTCTGCAGGTACCATCAGGCTTAGTTTGCAAACCCCAAGAATAGACAACCAGGACTACAAGATGATCGCGATCAAAGAAATCGTCGCGATTTCCGAGGGCGAGGATGATATCCAGCTTTGTTTGATCGGTACTGATGACAGAAGATACCCGCTATCCTACTGGGATGACGAGTTCTTCCTTGAAGCTGGACAATCCAAATCCATTTGGAGCGCGTCACCGCAGCAAGGCGCCCCGTAATTTCATTTGTGGAATGCCTACCCCATCAGTCAACTTTGTCGAAATCAGTGCCCTGCTCACAACGGACGCGCAGTCGGGGCTGTTTGTAAATGAGACCAAAACCTATGCTTGCTTTCGCCGGAAATCCACAAGAGGTGTGCTATCTGCTCGATCAAGGTAAGGATGGTCAAATCGTCGCCGTAGTGTTGAAGGACTCGAACCCACGCGAAATTGAAGTAGTCGGGCAAGTCCTCATCCAGATCGTTCAGCTTACGCAACAATCGTTAGCTACGCTGACTGACGACGCATTGACCGAGCTAATCACTGCTCTATTGCCAAAGGAGACGCTGTCGCCAACTTTATTGAACGAGGCAAGAATGGAACTGAAAGCTAAGGAAGCTGTGCTCACGAGTGGCGACTGGCTGAACGCCGCTGAACTAGCGTCTATTCTTGGACCATGCATGAAAAATCCGAAAGTTCAGCTGCGTAGATGGAGGCACGAAGGAAGGATCTTTGCTATTCGCCATGACGGCGTGGATTACTTCCCCGGATATGCGTTTGACCCTCACAACGATTACCGTCCGCACCGTTCGCTGAAAAAGGTAATTGAAGGGTTCTCGAAATGCGAAGATGGATGGCGCTTGGCGATTTGGTTTAATTCGCTAAATGGTTTCTTAGGCGGCAGATGTCCGAAGAACTTATTAGCGCCTCAGCCTGACCAAGTCCTCGCGGCTGTGGCGGATGAGGCGATTAGAGCAAGTCACGCATGAAACCGTTGTGACTCAGACTTGACCTGGCATTGACTTTCAGCCCTGACGGGACTGGGCTGGCATAGCTGTCCAGCCGGTACTTAGTATCGGTATTTGCGACCTTTTGGAGATGCCCATGCTTTGATGCTCTTGTCAATCTCATCCATGTGATCGCCGTTCGCGTCCACGTCTGCAATGAGGGCTACACTGACGAACCCCGCTTCACCCTCAACAGCAGGAAGCCGCCATGCTTCGTATCGTGTGACGCCTGACTTTGTTCCCGAAGGTGGTGTGGGATTTGGCCCCCACGATTTTGCAATCTCGGGATTTGTTTTCTGCAATTCGTCGAAATCAATTGTCCAGCGATGATCGGATACTGTGCCGAAGTTAGGAACGATACTAGGAAGAAGATAGTCCCGGACAATATTATCCAAGTCATGAAGCACAGCAGGCGGTGTCGCCGGGTTTGGTCGAATGATGACTTCCAGAGCTACAGAAACGACAAGGGGATTGATAAGCCAGTCCCAACGAATCTTGAAGTCAGAGATTTGATTCAAGACATTCTGCTTGAATGCATCCGAACTACCTCTAGTAATCGGTAGTTCACCAAACTGGAGGCGGAGCTTGGATGCGCTTACGAGCCTTGCCCAACTTTCTTTTTCAAAGACCGTAGGGATGCCTTTCGTGCGGCCGTACATCCAGTTCAGAACGGGGATGGTGACACCGCTACTTTTGAGCAAGGCCCGCTGCGCGTACCATCGCACCATCTTCCGATAAGCATCGTATCCCTTGTCACCGAGACTCCGACGATAGTTTGTCTCGTTGTCTATGAGATCACGGAATGTCTTGATCCAATCGGTCTCACGGTCTTGCTCATAGAGGTAATCGCTGCTCGTTTCGATGCAGCGGCTTGCTTTGGCAGCAAGTTCAAGATCATCGAGCATTGCCCTGAATGGCCGTGCTTCGATACTAATCGCAGGTGAACTTTCTCCGTGGCGACAAGAAATCGAGAGTGCCTGAATTTGCCGATCATCCTTATACAAGAGGTGCCGGCGCGGCCATTTCACATGCGAACGACGTACACCGAGAAGATCCAACAGGTTCTTGGCGATTGTGTGCGCTTGCGGCGCGGTCTTGCTTGTCGTTGAAAGATCAATTTTCAGGGCAACTTCACTTGTGAATGTTGATCGTTTCATCAAAGTAAGATTTTCGGCTACCGCTTCTTGAAATTTGTCCCGATCACCTTCAGGCATTTTCTTTGACTGCGGCTCAATATCGTCAATGTAGATATGTATGCGCTGCTGCTTGCGCATCTGATAGCCTGCACGGGCGCCAGCATCACTATTCATGAAATCCTTGAATCTGCTCATGCCTCCAGAAGCACCTTTCTCCGTAGTGATTTTTTCTATGGCTGAAAATAGTCACTTTATCCAAATGAAACGGAAGCAATTTGGCGTCTCTGCTCCGCAGACCGCGCTGCTCCAGATTCCCTATTCGCTCATCCCTGACGGGACTGGCATTCGTCAGCCTTCCGCATCCCGGACGCATACGGCTCGGCTTTCAGCTCCGAGCCACGCTGGCGCAACCACCAAATGGAGTTTCACGGTAGCACCGCTGGACGCTGCTCGCATCCACGGCTCAAATTTGTGAATGACGGCTTAGGGTGGCGGAAGCAGTCGCCCAGAAGTTAGTACATCTAAAAAGTTCGCTCTCGGCGCCAACGACTTCTCAACATCAAGTTAACGAATAGTCTCACTCTTCAGTGCATTTCGCACTTCAACAAGTCTCTCGATGATGCCGTCCAGTTTAGAAAGAGCCCCCGTGAGCTTGGTCGGCTCTTCTTTCGGATCCTCGCCCGTGTAGGTACCAGATAAGTTCAAGGCTTTGCGAACAAGCGTCACATCCAAATCATCATCCGCACTAATTCCCTCAATCAGTTTCAACCATTCGCGGAGCTCTTTGTTCGATCCCGAAATACTCTCACCCAGACATAGTTGAATGAACTTGCTCGCCTGACTGTCAAAGTCCTCGGCAACTTTTAGCCAATCAATCTCGCTGCCTTTGACCTCGTTTTGATCTAATGCTGTCGGAAGCGGATCTTCGAAATAAAATCGATGATGCGAATCCGGTGATATCCTCTCAAGTAATTTTGCAGCGCGCTCAACGCCTTCAAACGGACGCGCACCTTCAGGCAAGCTATTGCGGTGGGCCCAAAGTTTAAGAATTGCGTCAGAACAGGTCTGCTTGGCTTTTGCCTCTGACGCAGTACCGGCCTGGGACTCTACCTCAGTAATCAAGGACGCAACGTAGTGAGACATCCAGCTCGTTAATATAGTACGGTCCTCTATCTTGGCGAACTGCTCAAGTATCTTCTTGCCCAGCTCGATAACGGTGTCTTCAGAGGGTCGTAAATTCTTCATTTTCATCCCAAAGGAAATACATAACGTAGGGCGCAGGATACTTCACTGCATCATCTTGGTCACGGTGGTAGCTTGAGGACAACCGGCGAGAAATACTAACTTTGAAGATTACAGTCTTCCCTGTCTTCGCAACCAGGTTCTTAAGCGTATCTCGAGATGCTTGTAAAAACACTCCGTTCGATGGTTCTTGCTCGGTGTCATAACTTGACGGCACTGCACTCCAAGTTCGGGACTCTAAGGCCGCAATCGAAATACTAGCTTGGCGCCAAACTCTGCCATCGTCATCTGCCTCAAGGTCCAACAGGGAGCAAATATCCGTTGAAGGGCTAAGCGAAGGAGTACGAATATTTGCATTCCATGGATCATGCACGTCGAGGCCATCACTTCTATCTAAATTGACTGTCCATCCACTCAATGAAAATCCGTCGATCGTTCCATCTTCGAATTCGTCTGATCGAGGAAGTTGGGCAGTGAATCGGAGGTCCGGTGCAGTTTGCCATGCGATGAGAAGCGCACGTGCAGAATCTGAGGGAACAAGCGCGCTTGAAACTTCAATCTGCTGGCGCCGGGAGCTCTCGCTCTGTAGCCACCGCCCCGAAACGACAACCATTCCAGATTTTGAGACAAGCGTATTCTCGAAGTCTCCCTTCGAAATGGACCACTGCCATTCGCTATCTTCGCCCCCAAGCGCACAGTCGGGCACATCAAAAGGTTGCGGGTCTCTTCTATCCGCCAGCCACTTACCATCCTGCTGCGTCAATTCATAGTCATGTATCCAACTCTCAAACGTACCGTATGCATCTGCATCATCTTCACTTCGAGCCAGCGGCACGCTTGCAAGCAATTCGCCAGCAACCAGCATCATTCCGTGAAAGCTCAAATAAAAATGTAGGTCTTCGGATTTAGGGTATGAACCGTGCGAATGCTGCGTCTCTTCGTATCTGTAATAGTTTAGTTTATAGCGCTGATCATCATCCCATTGCGCGCTAGACGTCGATAAACGGGTATGTATTTCGTTTTGAATCAAGGCGCAAATTTCGTCCGTCGACAACCCAAAACAGTTCGCAAGTGGCTCAAACCAATAGGACGGCATGTCAATACCGAACAGAAGCTTGGGTTGATCTTTTGGTCGCGCTTTCAAGCGCTTTTGTTTGAGTCGCGCTGATCGCGTTGGCGCATCCTCACTGTAGATTGGCGTGTTAATCGCGCCCAGGGCGGCCAATGTCGCAGGATCGTCTTGGACCGCTCCAGAGGTTATGATCGCGAGGGCAGCTCGTGCTGCGAATCCACGAATCAGAACGTGGGGGATGCCATTCAATGCAATATCGACGAACTTTGAGTAATGCTCCATTAATGCGACTGGATTGGCGCGTGCCGCACGTGCTAAGCCAATAAGCAACCAAAGCTTTGCATGTAAGCTGTAATGTACAAATCGACTGTCCATGAACTGCGTTGGAGGAGGCGAGCTCATCCATTCAACTAACGTTTTAAGACAATCCGTACAATGGAGATCGCTCAATGCCCGAACAACGTGAGCAGCCTGCCAACGATGTTTTTTTTCAGGCGATGCTAGCGCCGCCCAAATGTATCCGGCTACCGCAGACTCGATATCGTCGGGTGGAAGGAATGAGTCTTTCCACTTGCCATCTCCACGATCCTCTTCCATCGAGCGCTCTAAGCGATTCAACTCGAAATCAAGTGCTTCGCCTGCCTCAGATTTTTCAAGCCTGAGAGCCAACAATCCGACCAACTGGAATAGGTCTTCCGCATCCATTTGAACATCTGTCTCTGCAGTTGCTTTCAACGCCACTTCAACTACTTCGCTTACAGGGAGCTTGGTCTCACGCTCCACAAGATCTAAGGGAAGCGTCTGGTAATAACGATTGGCCGAAATGCCCAAACAATTTCGCGATACAACGTCTTTGACTAGCGCCTGTAATGCGGCGGTAGTAGAAAACTGCGTGCGCCAACCATCAGGTATGCGCTGAAGAAGCTGCCTGAGCTCAAATAGCTCGAACTCTGGATCGCTTTGAAGCGATTGAAGAAAGGCGCTCTCTTTGCCGATCGAGACACGGTGCGCTGCCTGCTCGTAGAAGCTGGTAGAACCCTCATACGCCGCCAAGGCTTTGTAGCGACGCCGAGCCTCTATAATTGACGCGAACGAGGTAATATCCAAATCGGCAAATACGGTGTCCCAAGCAATAGGCTCCTTTTCGGATGTGTATGTGTTTCTATGCCGTTGGCTGACAGTCTCCTGGATAGTTGCTTTGCGTTCGGCCTCATCGACGTAGCGATCGATTTCAGCAAGATCAATCTGATACTTCTCAGCGCCTGCTCGAATTTTTGCCCAAGCTTCGTTGTTATTCCCTTCCAGCTTGAAGTAATAGTACAAATGGTCGGAGAGCACTTGCCGGCTACTATTCGAGTCAGAACGTTCGAGCACCAAATCGAATATTTCACTCGCGCTCCAATCGGCTTGGAACCCGTAAAGTGCGGCAGTCAGCTCCGCCCGCAAAAGCCTTTTTCTAGCAAGATGCCTTACAAGTACAGCCAAGAGGCGGGCACGAGAACCAAAGTCGCGATCACGCCAGCGACTGAGAATTGCAAACGCCGATGAAGGGCATAGGTTTGCGATCGCTTCAACTGTCCCGTTCCAATCGAAGTGCTTATCACGATATACGAAGTCGTATGCCAGTTCGGCAGAACGCGCCATGCGAAAAGCTAACTTAGGTTCGTTCACCTCTTGAGAGGACGCCGCATTCGCCAAATGAATCATGGCCCCCCAGCGCCACAGGTTTTCATCGCCAATTTTCGACGCTACCTCGATAGACTTTTGGAAGAAGTGCTTCGATTCATTGTCGTGCACTGACAATAGCGCACGCGATAACGAGATCCAGGAATCTACACGAGACTCAGCTTGTTCATGTGCCGAGTCGAGACGTCGCGCTGCCTCGTTCGAAACTTCAAGGGCATATGACTTAAGCGACGCGGACCGCGCCGCAATCCACGCAATGCTAATCCGTGTACTGAGATAGTAGTCGTCCTTTGCCAGCTTCGCTCGAAGAGCCCCGATGTGCGTCTTCGCTTGATCACCCAATGCGAAAAGAACTTCAGTAAGCGCAATGGCACATGAATTCCTTAGCTCGTGCTTTTCCCAATACTTCAACTCGAGTGCGCGGCTTGATTCACTTTCGGCGTGAGCCAACCTTGCTGCAATCTCATCATCGCCGATACCATCGACAAGGATCTCCGCCCAAAGCTTGTACCACGGAAGTAGTGCGCCAGCGCGAGCCCTAAACTCAAGTATCTCGCGCTTATCAATAGAATGTGCGCCTTTGGTTAGGGCCGCATGCCAGCTCGGATGAGCCAAATCCATCAATAAACAGTCTTTCCCCGCAAGTTTGGCTTTTAGGGCAAACGCCTTAATAAGAGTGGCGCCCCCAAAGTCGTGGCTATACCCCAAAGACCTTAATCGGCCTACTCCAAGGTGCCGTTCCATAACATTCGAAACGTCCATGGGGGTGATGAGATTCAGTCGAAGAACTGTCCATGAAAACGCTGTGAGCATTGCCGGAACCGCTCCCTCGACGTCCAGGCTTCGTTCAATTCCGTTTGGCGAAATGCGACTGATATTTCTCCACGCTTTCATAACCCCTTCTCGTGGGAGAACGTGGCCAACGCGCATTGCCGCCTCCACCAATGCTGCGACAAGAACAGTATCCTTGGAGCCGAATTTTGCCAAGGCATCCAAATCATCTAACCTGCCTGCGTCTACAAGGCGGTCGGCAACCGAACTAGCGACGTTGTACCTAAACTGCGGATTGCGGCACCTGCCAACGGCCGCTACTGCCCGTTCTGGACCGTAGACATTTAAGTGAGCAAGGACAAAGGCTGTCAAATCACCATGCTCAATTCGCTCTTTATCTCGCTCTTCTGGAGGTAAATTTCGGATGTTATTAAGCCAGTTGTTCGCCATTCGGATATGGCTTTGTGCATCACCTTGAAAAGCAGGGTGAGACGAAAGTATGCTTGCATCAAAAACGTGGTGCGAGCCTCGCCAGCCAGCGGCGAATTGCTTTCCGCTGACAACGCCAAGTATCTGCTCCGCTTCAAGATGGTACCCGGCAAGATCGGTATTGGACTGAATTGTTCTCCATTGACGCTCTTCAGTTGCCGCTAAACTGGCCGCAGATAGAGCAAGCTTAGCGGCATCTGCATATCGCTTGCTTCGCAAACTAGCTCGCACCGCAAAGTGCAGGCGCTGCGCCTCAATCTCTCGCCTTTCCAACGTGTTTGATTCGGGAAGGTCACTGGCAGTGAGAGAAATCCTAATCAGTTCATCCAGTTGCCCCGCGCGCATCAAAAGATGAGGGAGTGTCGCGGCAACATATGAACTGGAAATTGCCTGTGGTCTCAGGAGCGCAATGAAATCACGCAATGCTTCATTGTCAGGCTTAAAGTGCTCCTGGAACCACGTTTCAGTCGGCTCATCCCGAAATTGCAGGAGGTCTCCGTTAATAACGACTGCTTGTCCGAAATCTGATAGAAAGCTGCGTAGGGTACCCTGCTCAATTTGCGCGAGCGATGCCACTACCGCCAGGGGAACCATCGGCCGTAGTACAGCCAGCGCAGTACAGATGCGGTCGAACTTAGAATGGAGATCAATTGGCACCTCCTCCTTAGCTCTCTTTACCGAGTGGTCTAATATCGCGCCAATCATGTCGTCTACGGTCTTTGGCTCGGGCCCGAGGTCACGGAGCATCTCATGAAGATCTCGCGCGGCAGCAAGTGCGGTGGCTTGTACTCGTGGATTTTGAGAGCTAAGACGATGAAATTCATCGACATCCTGATCGCTGGCGCCTGAAAAGACTGCACGCAATTTGGATGCCGTTTCGTCCCAGCTAAATGGCGTAAGCGTAAGTTCGATCACAGCCGGCGGAGGTTTTAATCGATAGCGTCTGTGCGTGCGGCACATCATTACGAGACGCACCCCGAGCGGCAAAGTTTCCCGAAGTAGTTTGCGCGCAAAAGACGAGGCGACACCAGACTCCTCTGCCGCCATTTCAGCGTTGTCTGCGGCATCAATCACTATGCAAAGTAAGGCGTTTGCTTCCGTTTCTCGCGCACTTTCAATTGCCTGCTCTAGGCGATTACGAAATGCCCGGAAATATGCGGCTTCGTCCGCCTGAGCAGAAGGAATGATTGGATGGCAGAGAGACTTTGCTGCAAGCTCATTTGCGACCTGGACCAGAGCCTGTCGCGCCCCATGCCGAGGGTGACTAGGTTCTCGATATTGTCCGCTACCAAAGCAATCGTACACAATTGTCACGGATCCCTTAGGCAGATGTTTGCCAATTTGCGATGCAAAAACGGATTTACCGACGCCACCTTCCGCGTGGACGATGACTGGTAACGTCTCTGCATCTACGATGGACTTCACAAGCGCTGGCTCACCTGATCGAGAAATGACAAAAGCCGGTTGCTGAATCTGGTTAGTTGCCGGAAAGAGGTCGTCTTCGTCCCGTCCGAGCGCACGAAGGATGTCGATTTTCGTGATAGCAGGGTTAGCAGCGAATTCAGAGGTCGCTTTTCGAGTTACCAGCTCCTTAATCTGCAAAAATGCCTCGCTATCTCCTCCAGCAAGATAGCTGCGTAAGTCAGTAGCTAACGCGCTCCTCTGTTCGAGGAATCCGGCAAATTCTTGTTCGAGAACGATCAGCGAACAGAATTCGGCGAGCTCTTTCCCAGATAGCCCGGTATATGTCGATAACCCTTTTGATGCTCGAGTGTCCCTAGGTTGAGTTTCGAGCCGCGCGTCTTCAATAGCATCGTAGACTACCGAACTGATCGGCCGGTTCGTCGCAAATACGAAGCTGAGCTTTCTAGCGACAGTCTCTTTGCCTATTTCATCGCGCAGTTTTTGAAATCGACCTGCAAAGCCGGCTAACGTGTTTTCCAGCCCGCTCATTGTCCACTCGTCACGAGCGTTCACAGTCGAGTGCTTGAGTTGGATGTATCGGACGCTTGATGCATCCGCGATAGAAACACTGCCGAAATACTCGCCTACGTCAATAACTTCCTCGCCCTCCGCTATTGGTTCTTCCTCGTCATTTTCAGACTTCGAAGCCCCTTCAATAGTGATCGCAACGAGGTCTGTGGTAGGAGATAGTAGGTTGAGGCAACGACGCGCAGCCCATAAATAATGGAACTGGTCGCCATCGCGAGTGAATCTGACATCGTTGCTTTTTGACAATTATGGGCCTTTGCGATCGGTAAAGTCGATACATTGCGTCCACCGCTGAAAGTGGCGGAATACTGGTAAGCGCTTGGTTTTAAAAGGTTTTCGGTATATTTTCTACTTTTTCAAAATCGTACCGAAAACCTTTTAAAAACATAGGCTTAACGCCATCCTAGTTTCCTAAGAGCGAGTACACTCATATGCTGCAAAATTGATATTGTTAGTGTACATTAAGCATCTACCATTTCTGAACATTTGATTAGGAACAAAACTAGGATAGCTGCCCCCCACTGTTGCTCGGCCCGCCCTTCACAAGACCAATAGGTGAAGATGCACTACTATCGCAATGAACGCTCCGAAAGGCATGGAAATCGATGAAAACTACGTTCTCCGCTCATTTCATAGCTGCGGTCAAGCAAGGCCCAAGTTTGTTCTTTGCCCCCGTGTTCGGAGCAATCAAAGGCATCCGAAACGAGTTACGACGAATCAGCGCACTTTAGGCTCGCATGACTGGATTTCAGTATTAGTTCGATGTACGGTGCGTGATCGTCACCGGTAGAAACATTGGACAAACGGTGCTGCCTTCGGGCATGAATGTACAGAGCTTAAGCAAGGGAACTATCGTGACTATGCAACTGTAAATGCAGGACGACTCTCCGGATCCCGAATGGAACTCACTCGATCACTGTCCCACCCGGCAACCCAGACTGAGGCTCCCACGAAATTTCGTCTTCCATGGGTGACGTAAAATAGTCGTCATACAGGAAGAGGCAGAAATGAAGAAATTACCCCGCCAGGCATTTACCGTGGAGTTCAAGAAGCAGGCCGTCGATCGCGTTGCGGCAGGCCAGTCGATCCCTGCGGTAGCCGATGAACTTGGTATTAGCGAGCAGACCTTGCGCAACTGGGTCAAGGCATCGCAGGCCGGTAAGCTGGCTGGCGTAGGCGCCAAAGTCGTTACGCCGGTTGAGATGGAGCTTTCACGGTTGCGGGCCGAGCTGGCAAAGGCCAAGCGTGAGAACGAAATTTTAAAAAAGGCAGCGGCGTACTTCGCGCAAGAAGTTCTGTGAAGTACGCCTGGATTGATGCGAATCGTCAGGCGTACGCATTGAATGAGATGTGCGGCGTACTCGATGTGAGCATCAGCGGTTTTCGCGCTTGGAAGCGCGGTGGAACGCCAGAACGCAAGCGCCTTACGGACGCACAGATGATCGCACTGATGAAGGCCATCCACGCGGAATTGAAGGCGGCCTACGGCAGCCCGAGAATGATGCGTGAGTTGCGTTTGCGCGGCTTCAGCGCGGGCAAGGAACGGGCTGAGCGGCTGATGCGTGAAAACGGCATCCGTGCACGCCACAAGCGGCGCTACAAAGTGACGACCGATTCGAGGCACGGTTTGCCTGTGGCGCCAAATCTGCTGGCGCGGGAGTTCACGCCGGCGGGACCAAACCAAGTCTGGACATCGGACATCACTTACCTGTGGACGGATGAAGGCTGGCTGTACCTGGCCATTGTGCTGGATCTGTTCAACCGGGAAGTCGTGGGCTGGTCGCTCAAGCCGCAGATGACGGCCGACATTGCGACAGATGCCCTGACTATGGCGTGGTTCCGCAGGCGGCCAGCATCCGGCCTGCTGTGCCACTCTGACCGAGGCAGCCAGTACGCGAGCAAGGCCTTTCAACGCAAGTTGAGCGAGTACGGCATGATTTGCTCGATGAGCAGAAAAGGCAACTGCTGGGATAATGCGCCGACTGAAAGCTGGTTCAACAGCTTCAAGAATGAACGGGTTCACGGAATTCGTTACGCAACGCATGAGCAGATGAAGGCAGCCAGCTTTGAATACATCGAAGTCTTCTATAATCGGCGGCGGCAACATTCAAGTCTTGGGTACCGTTCGCCAACGCAGTATCTGGGAGACTGGGTCATTAGAAATCAGCAGTTGAACGCTGCATAGGTGTCGCCCGATGGAAGGCGAAAAACCGAGGGAAGCTCAATCTTTGACGTAGTTCACTTCTCTCGCACTGATTGGGATCTGCAAAAAAACTGGTCAAAAAAAGCGCGATCCTCGCAGACACCGGCTCGCATCAGCCCGTGTCAACGAAGATCGCGCCTCTTTTCTGAGAAAACGGGCTAGCCCGTAGGCTTGCCTCCCTTATTGATAATTTGGACAGGACAATCACTTCCACATCTCGCGACTTTCCTATTCAACGACCCTTTGGATCATTTTTCATTTCTGGAGAAAACCGGTTTTCCCGTAGGCCCGCCGGCCCTTATTGATCGTTTAAACGGGATATCATTTGGACAGGACGCGCTTCTCCAGAGATTCGATAACTAGCCGCCCTAGCACGCCAGCGGTCGCTTTTGCAGCTGTCAGCTTGTTTTTTAATTCCTCGGTTGCTGCAATATGGTGGCCATATGACGCTAGCGCATTTAAAGAGTCTGCAGCCGCCTCGACTACGTCCTTATTACTATTTGACAGCAGCATGAGAAGAATACTGACGGCTTGTGGCGCTTCTACGTCACTGAGCGTCTGCGCACATCTCTCTACCCAGCCAGTGCTCTGAGTGCTTACCTCTTGTGCTAATCGGTCCCAATCCACATGAGTAAAGGTAGACAGGCAGTCTGCCGCTTCGAACATTCCAAAATCGGACCAGTAGTCGTCCGAAAATCCGCTGTTCAAGTAATGTGCATATTTCTCATACATTTTAATTAGTCCCTTCAAAAACTTTTGGGTCAGAACATCCTTTTCCACAAGGATAGGCCGACGTAACGTTTGCGCCATCCTTGATAACTTCGACTCGAACCCCTCGCACCGTTCCCTGATACAAAGACACGCCATCCGCACGTCTGGCGACGGCCACCGAATTTGCAACTTCCTTGACCGCGTCTATGGTTTCGGATGCTGTCCAAGACTGCGGGAACAAAGTGCTGGTCTTTATCCTTGACAAAGTCCCATCAGGGAATTGGGTCAAGATCTTTACTTTACTAGTTCCATCAGCATATTCTTCCATCAGTTGGACTGCATATTTAGGATTGGCATTGGTGATCTCGCCGGAGTGTGCGCCAATTATTTCATTTTTCATCAATCCATTTACAACTTTTCGTTGACCAAACAGAATCTTTTCTTCCATTTCTGGGGAGATGACCGTGCCTACCGTTGCCTCATCCGCTAGGACGTTTACTCCTTGACCAACATTTCCGTTATTTGCTTTCAATTTGCCAGGTATTCCCGTCTCAGCCAACTCCTGCGCAGCTTTTGAAGCGGCTGAGAGTTCGTCCTTCGCGATTTTCCCTCCCGCTCCGCCAGCAGGCAAATGCGGAATTGAAACACCAGATACTGGCACGCCAGCTGCAGTGGTTCCCCCGACGTCCACGGCAGCAATGCATGTGAGCGGCTTATTTCTGCAATAGTTAACTGGACCAATTGTTACAAGCTCCACCAACTCGGCTACTGCCAGTCGCCCGCCTTGAATCAAAAGAGAGATACCGCCTTTAAGAGCCAAATAGGCCTCTGGTGCGATCCCTCCCCCTAACCCCATAGCCGCTATCTGAAGCGCTTTGACCGTTGCCTCGCCCTTCAGCTTCGTGATTTTCGCGTCACATGCGGATAGGCTAAGGCCGCCACAGAGTAGCTCACGGCTTTTCACAAGTTCTTTAATATGGTCGCTCGCGTACGCCGCTCGGCTAGCAGCCCGATTATTGCTACCATTAAATACGTTCAACTCACCACCAACGAGGGACCGAGGTAAATCACTCCCTTTCGCAATATCCTTGCTCAGGTTTGTTATGCAGGCGATATCCGCATGCATGATGCAGGTCTCCAAAGCCATGTCGTTTGCGTCCGAAATCTTCTTGAATTCAAGAATGATTTCGCTGCGATCTGGGCATCCGCCTTTCTGCGCCTCGCAGGCATCCAGTTTTTTCTTGAATAGGTTGGCCTGAATGCGATTGAGGAAGTTGTTCTCGACCGCGTTCGTTGCCACCTGCCCTCCGATCGCTGCGTCGTGAATGCTACCGCCGGCAGTCCCAGACAACAGAGTAGCGATAGCGCTGGACAGCGCCGTAACGTTGTTCGCTTGCTCCGGCCTGAGCTTGTCACGTTGCAGCACTCCGTTCGCATCGAAGGCCCGTGGATACAGCTCTTTCGTCAGTATCTGCGCGGCCAATTCGCCACCACCGCCGGCCAGTGCACCACCTGCTACGCTGCCACCATTGGCGTAGGCCAACGCCGCACCAAGCACTGCATTGCTCAAGTCCTGCAGCGTCTGGTTTTCGTTGCCCTCTTTTTTGAAGTAGTCGCCAATCTCGGCGGCAAGGTATGGTGCTGCCGCATTGGCCGCGATCTGTGTTCCGCCCTGTCCTGCAACCGAACCGACCAGAATGCCGGTGACGACATTCAGTGCACGGCTCTTATCGCCACCTACGCCCCACTCTGCTTGGAC
>Ga0102595_100402_pt1 | contig 31857 bp, 22 predicted proteins | sample Araplaol_mTSA_r2_2_FD_76864 | JGI IMG/M metagenome (GOLD analysis project Ga0102595, IMG submission 76864) | Arabidopsis root microbial communities from North Carolina, USA - plate scrape MF_Col_mTSA_r2 (SPADES assembly) (version 2) | ecosystem: Host-associated > Plants > Roots > Endosphere...
CTCATCAAGGCCAGGCACCGCCCGCTGGTGTTCATCACCTCCAACAACGAAAAAGAACTGCCCGACGCGTTTTTGCGCCGCTGCTTCTTCCACTACATCAAGTTCCCCGACGCCGACACTATGAAGCAGATCGTGGACGTGCACTTCCCGGATCTCAAGAAAGAGCTGCTGACCGCCGCGATGAAAACGTTTTACGACGTGCGCAACCTGCCCGGCCTCAAGAAAAAACCCTCGACCAGCGAGCTGCTGGACTGGCTCAAGCTGCTGGTCGCCGAGGACATCCCGCTGGACGCCCTGCAAAGCAAGGACGACAAGGTCGCCGTGCCGCCGCTGGTGGGCGCGCTGCTCAAGAACGAGCAGGACGTGACCCTGTTCGAGAAGCTGGTTTTCATGCAGCGCAACAATCGCTGAAGCACAGGGCCGATTCATGAACCAAAAATCCCTGTTGGTCGAAGGACTGTCCGATGCGGTCGGTTTTGTAGCCGGCGCCCTGCTGGGCTTCTGGATAGGCCGGCTGCTGGGCCTGGATATTTTTGCGGACGGCTATGGCAATGCCGCCATAGGCGGCATCGTGCTGGTGGGCCTGGGCGGCGGCCTGGGCCTGCAGCTGGCCAGGCGCTGGAGGAAGCGGCAAAAACCCGAAGGAGAGAACTGAGCATGGCTTTTGTCGAACCCGTGACACTGCAGGCGCGCGGCGTGCGCCTGGTGCCCCTCGCTTTGGAACACGAGGCCGGCCTCAAGGCCGCGGCCGCCGACGGCGAGCTCTGGAAGCTGCGCATCACCTCCGTGCCCGAGCCGCATGAAACCCGCGGCTACATCGAAACGGCGCTGGCCACGGCCAACCGCTTCGCCTTCGCGGTGACCGACGACGCCAGCGGCGAGGTGCTGGGCTCCACGAGTTACCACGACATCGTGCCCAACCTCAAGCGCGTCGAGATCGGCTACACCTGGTACGCCGCGCGCTGCCAGCGCACCCATGTCAACACCACCTGCAAGCTCTTGATGCTCACGCATGCCTTCGAGACCCTGGGCTGCAACATCGTGGGCTGGCGCACCGACAACTTCAACCACGCCTCGCAGCGCGCCATCGAACGCCTGGGCGCGCGCAAGGACGGCGTGCTGCGCGGCCATGCGCTGCGCCGCGACGGCACCATACGCGACACCGTGATGTACAGCCTGGCCGCCGGCGAATGGCCCGAGGTCAAAGCGCAACTGCTGTACTTGCTGGATAAGCCAAGAGCCTGAAGCGCCGACCGCCAAGGAGTAGCTCACCATGCTCATCGATTTCTTTTACACCCTGCGCTCGGCCAAGCTGCCGGTCTCCGTCAAGGAATACCTGATGCTGCTGGAAGCGCTGGAGGCCGGCGTGGTCGGGCCCAACAGCGACAAGCTCGAGGGGCAACAGGGTGAAGGCGCCTGGAAGATCGACGACTTCTATTACCTGAGCCGCACCGTGCTCGTGAAGGACGAAAAAAACTACGACAAGTTCGACCGCGCCTTTGCCGCCTACTTCAAGGGCGTCGAGATGCTGGCCGACTTCACCAAAGACATCCCGCTCGAATGGCTGCGCAAAAACCTGGAGCTTGAACTGAGCCCCGAGGAAAAAGCCAAGATCGAAAAAATGGGCTGGGACGAGCTCATGGAAACGCTCAAAAAGCGTTTTGAGGAACAGAAGGAACGCCACGAAGGCGGCAGCAAATGGATAGGCACGGGCGGCACCTCGCCCTTCGGCGCCAACGGCTTCAACCCGCAGGGTATACGCATAGGCCAGGAAAAAAGCCGCAACAAGAGCGCGGTGAAAGTCTGGGACCAGCGCGCCTACAAGGACTACGACGACACGCAAGAGCTGGGCACACGCAACATCAAGGTCGCGCTGCGCCGGCTGCGCAAGTTCGCGCGCCAGGGCAATGCCGAGGAACTGGACCTGGACGACACGATCCGCTCCACCGCGGCCAACGCCGGCTGGCTGGACATCAAGATGGTGCCCGAGCGCCACAACAACGTGAAGGTGCTGCTGCTCATGGACGTGGGCGGCACCATGGACGAGCACATCCACCGCGTCGAGGAAATGTTCTCGGCCGTGAAGGCCGAGTTCAAGCACCTGGAGTTTTATTACTTCCACAACTGCGTTTACGACTTCATGTGGAAGAACAACCGCCGCCGCTTCAGCGAAAAATTCCCGACCTGGGACATCATCCGCAAGTACAACAAGGACTACAAACTCATTTTCGTCGGTGACGCGACCATGAGCCCCTATGAAATCCTGCAGCCCGGCGGCAGCGTGGAATACAACAACGAAGAAGCCGGCGCCGAATGGATGCAGCGCCTGACCAACGCCTTCCCCAAGTTCGCCTGGATCAACCCCGAACCGCAAGGCGTCTGGCAATACCGCCAAAGCATTGGCGTGATCCAGCAGTTGGTCAACCAGCGCATGTACCCGCTGACCATCAAAGGGCTTGAGGAAGCCATGCGGATGCTCTCCAAATAAGAGACTGCCTCCTACGCTTGAGCATGGGAGCGCTCAAGTAAACTGCCCCCGTGACCCCTCCCAGCATCCACAGTAAGCACTGCGCACGGAAGGCCACCCCGGGCGCTGCTTTCGCCCTCTTTGCGATCCTGCTGGCGCCCTTGGCCGGCGCGCAAACAGCTGCGCCCGCGGACAGCACAACACCGCCTTCCAGCGTCACGCAGACCGCACCCGCCCCGCCACCGCCGCCTGAAAAAGTCTCACCCGGGCCCACACCCGAGGGCGCGACGGGCCCGACCAGCGCCCAGCCCGAAGTCACGGCTTTCGACATCGCGGTGCGCGCGCCGCAGCCCCTCAAGGACCTGCTCGACAAACACCTGGAGCTGCAGCGCTACCGCGCGGTGACCGACCTCGACGAGGCCGAACTCGCGCGCCTCATCGTGCTGGCCGAGCGCAATGTGCGCAACCTGGCCGGCACGCTGGGCTACTTCAGCCCCAGCATCCACATCACACGCGAAGGCGCGGCCGGCCAGAAGCCGACCATTGTGGTCGCCGTGGAGCCCGGGCAGGCCACCATCGTGGGCGGGGTGGCGATTGATTTCGCGGGCGACATCGCCGACTCCCCCGACCCGGACGCCAAAGCCCAGCGCGCCGGGATAGAACGCGACTGGCGCCTGCCCGCGGGCCAGCGCTTCACCCAGGACACCTGGGACGGCGCCAAGACCCAGGCCCTGCGCGAACTGGTGGCCCGCCGCTACCCGGCCGGCAAGCTGGCCGACAGCCTGGCCGACGTGGACGCGCCCACCAACAGCGCGGCACTCAGCCTCAAGCTGGACTCCGGCCCGCTGTACCGCCTGGGTCCGCTGCAGGTCAGCGGCGTGGAGCGCTACGACCCGGTGCTGGTGCCGCGCCTGGCGCGCCTGACGCCGGGCACGCCTTACGACCAGAACCAGCTGAACGAGGCACAGCTGCGACTGGCCTCCAGCGGCTACTTCGATTCGGCCTATATCTTTGTCGATCCCGAAAGCGACCCGAACGCCGCGCCCGTGCAGGTCCAGGTGCGCGAGGCCAAGCTGCAAAAAGTCATCCTGGGCGTGGGCGTGACCACCGACAGCGGCCCGCGCGCCTCCGTCGAGCACACCCACCAGCGCGTGCCGGGCACCAACTGGCGCGCCGTCACCAAGCTGCAGCTTGAAAAGAAGGCGCCTTATGCGCAGACCGAATGGACCTCCATTCCCGACGAAGCCAACTGGCGCTGGGTGGCGCTGGCGCGCGCCGAGCGTGTCGACGATGACGACCTGGTCACGCGCTCCAGCCGCCTGCGCTTTGGCCGCACCCAGGCCGGCGAGCGCATAGACCGCAATATGTATGTGCAGTACGACAGGGCCAGCGTCAGCGGCAGCGGCCAGCTCAACAGCAGCGCCGCAGACATCGGCGACGGCTCGGCCCTGTCGGTCAACTATGTCTGGACCGGCCGTTATTTCGACAGCCTGCCCTTCCCCAACAAGGGCTACGGCCTGGGTTTTGAACTCGGCGGCGGCAGCACCATGGGCACGCAGCACCTGCCCTTCACACGCGCCGTTGGCCGCTGGCTGGGCATTGTGCCGCTGGAGCGCGGCCGCATCGCGATGCGCGCCGAGGGCGGCGCGGTGATGGCGAAAGACTCCGCCCGCATTCCCGGCACCCTGCTGTTTCGCACCGGCGGCGACACCACGGTGCGCGGCTACGGCTACCGCGACATCGGCATCAAGCTGGACAACGGCGTGATCGGGCCGGGCCGCTACATGGCCGTGGGCAGCGTCGAATACCAGCGCCCCCTGCTGCGTGACGGCCGGCCCAGCGAGTGGGAGAACACTTTTTTCATCGACGCGGGCGCCGTGGCCGACAACCCCAAGGACATGAAACCCTCCGTCGGCATAGGCACAGGCGTGCGCTGGCGAAGCCCCATAGGCCCGCTGCAGATGGATGTGGCCTACGGCGTCAAAGCCAAGCAGCTGCGCCTGCACGTCAGCGTGGGATTTGTTTTCTGATGGATACCTCCACCACGCCCAGTAAACCCGTTCGCCCGCCGCGGCGCCGGCTGCGCGCCGCGGCCTGGGCCGCGGGCAGCGTCGTGGCCCTGGCCGTCGCCGCGACGGGCGGCGCCTGGTGGTGGGCCGGCACCGACGGCTCGCTGGCCACCGCACTCGGCTGGATCGCGCGCTCGCAGCCGCTGAGCGCCGAAGGTGTCACAGGCTCCTTGCGCGCCGGCGGCCGTATCGAGCAACTGGTCTGGCAACAAAACGGCCTGCGCGTGGACCTGCGCGAGCTCACGCTGGCCTGGCAGCCCTGGTCGCTGCTGCAGGGCACACTCAAGGTCAACCGCCTGGCGGCCGCCAGCGTGCGGGTCGACGACCAGCGCCCGCCCTCCACCGAGCCCTCGGTGCCGCCCTCGGCACTCGGGCTGCCGCTGCCGGTGCTGCTCGAAGGCTTTTCCGTCGGGCAATTTCAGTGGCATGGCGGCGCGGAATTTTCCGCGTCAGGCCTACGCGGAAACTACGCCTTCAACGGCTTTTCACACCAGCTTGAACTGCTGGGCGCGCAGGTCGCGCAAGGCCGTTACAGCGGCAAGGCCACGTTGGCCGCGCACGGCAAGCTGCAGCTTGATGCCAGCCTTAACGGCGCGCTCGATGCAGCCCTGCCCGGCGGCAAGACCAAAGTGCCACTGGCCTTCAAGGCAACAGCCAGCGGCCCACTCACCGAACTGCTGCTCAAGGCCGAGCTGCAGATGCAGAATGCCGCCGCGCAAAAAAACCAGCCGCGTCCCCAAGCCAATGCCACGGCCCGTGTCATGCCCTGGGCCGCGCAACCACTGCCGCAGGCCGATGCGACATTTCGCGACCTCGACGTCGCCGCCTTCTGGCCCGACGGCCCGCAAACCCAGCTCACAGGCAGCGCCAGCGTGCGGCCGGCGGACAGCGCCCCGGTGTCATCCGCTTCCGCATGGGGCCTGCAGCTGCAGCTCAGCAACAGCCAGCCCGGCCCCTGGGACCAGCACAAGCTGCCGCTGGAGCGCCTAGACGCCCAGGGCGAATGGCGCGGCGGCGCGGCCCTGGTGCGCACACTCAAGGCCAGGCTGGGCGGCGGCGAGCTGCTGGCCAGCGGTGAATGGGCCGATGCGCCTGCCTCGCCCGCCAGCGCCAAAACCCCCGCCTGGAAAATGCAGGCCAGCCTGCAACAGGTCAACCCCGCCCTCTTGCACAGCCAGCTCGCGCCGCTGCCGCTGGACGGCAAGGCCCAGGCCCACAGCCAAGGCACCGCCATTGCGTTTGAGGCCAACCTGCAGGCGGCGCGCAACGATGCGGCCGCGAAGAACAACCCCCTGGGCGCGCTGCGCCTGCGCGACGCCAGCGCCACCGGCAGCTGGAATGGCGAACAGGCCGGCGGCACGCTGCTGCTTTCGGCCCTGCGCGTGCGCAGCGACGATGCTGAACTGAACGGAAACCTGGAGGCCCAACCCGCGGCCCAAGCCGGCAAAGGCAAGCTGGTGCTCACCGCGCCCGGGCTGGACGCCCAGGTGCAAGGCGAGCTGCGCCCCGCGAGCGGCAAGGGCGAATTGAGCCTGCGCGGCCGCGACATGGCACAAGCCCTGCGCTGGCTGCAAAAGCTGCCCGGCATGCCAGACGCGCTGAAATCCGCCGCGGCCACCGGCAGCGCCGAACTGCAGGCGAGCTGGCAAGGCGGCTGGCAAGACCCGGCCCTGCAGGCGCGGCTGGACCTGCCCTCGCTGGACTGGCGCATGGCGGCGGCGGATACCGAGGCCTTCAAGGTCCGCGCCTTACAGGCCACACTCTCGGGCCGCCTGAGCCAGGCCCAGCTCAACACCCAGGGCCGCCTGGAAGCCGGCACGCGCCGCTACACCTTGCAGCTCGCGGCCCAGGGCGGGCGCGGCGCTGCGGCGCGTAACATGCCGCTGGCCGAATCGCCCTGGCAAGGCCTGCTGCAGCAGCTGAGCCTCGGCGTGCAGGATCCCGCGCTCGGCACAGGCGCCTGGCAGCTCAAAACCCGCTCGGCCGTGCCGCTCAAATGGACACCGGCGCGCGCCGGCGGCGCGTTTGAAAGCGGCGCCGGCGAGGCGCTGCTGATCGCACCTGCTTCCGGCACTTCGGGCACCGCCACACCCTCGCAAGCCACACTCGCCTGGCAGCCGCTGCGCTGGCGGCCGGGCCGCGAACTCATCACCGCCGGCAAACTCAGCGGCCTGCCCCTGGCCTGGATAGAACTGTTCGCCGGCCCGCAAATGGCCGGCGCCGGCCTGGGCGGCACCTTGCTGCTCGACGGCGACTGGGACGCCACGCTGGGCGATACCCTGCGCCTCAAAGCCAGCCTCGCGCGCAGCAGCGGCGACATCACGGTACAGGCCGAAACCGCGCAAGGCACCTCGGCGCGCGTTGCGGCCGGCGTCAAGGAGGCGCGGCTCTCCTTGCAAAGCGAAGGCGAGGCCGTCACCGTGGCCCTGCGCTGGGACAGCGAACGCGCGGGCACGGCCGAGGGCCAGCTGCGCACACGCCTGGCGCGCGCGCCCGCCGCGGCCGGCGGCGGCTGGCTCTGGCCCGCGGATGCGCCCCTGGCCGGCCAGCTGCGCGCCCAGCTGCCGCGCATAGGCGTGTGGTCGGTGCTGGCGCCGCCCGGCTGGCGGCTGCGCGGCTCGCTCGGCGCCGACGTCGCCATCAGCGGCACACGCGCCGCGCCGCAACTGGCCGGCGATTTGCAGGCCGACGACCTGGCGCTGCGCTCGGTGGTCGACGGCATTGAATTCGGCAACGGCCGGCTGCGCGCCAAACTCGACGGCACCCGCATGCGCATCAACGAGTTCACGCTGCAAGGCGCGGGCGACAAGGGCACGGGCGGCATACTCAGCGCGCAAGGCGAAGCCGGCTGGGTCGACGGCAAGCCCCAGGTTCAGCTCAGCGCGAAGATTGAACGCCTGCGTGCCAGCATACGCACAGACCGGCAGATCACCGTCTCCGGCGAGATACAGGCCGGCCTCAAGGGTGTCCAAAGCGAACTCACCGGCAAGCTGCTGGTCGACCAGGCCCGCATCATCCTGCCCGACGAAGGCACGCCGCAGCTCGGCGACGATGTGGTGGTGCGCAGCACACGCGGCGCGGCGGCCGGCCAGAAGGCCCCCGCGCAGACCAGCGCCGACACCACCGACCGCGATGCACGCCCCGTCAAGCTGGCCGTGGAGCTGGACCTGGGCCGCGACTTCCGCATCCAGGGCAAGGGCATAGACACACGCGTGCGCGGCACCCTGGCACTGAGCGGCGAGAACCTGCGCGAGCCCCGGCTCAACGGCACCATCAACACGGCAGGCGGCCAGTACCGCGCCTACGGCCAGCGCCTGGACGTGGAGCAAGGCATGCTGCGCTTCACCGGCGCCATCGACAACCCGGCCCTCGACATCCTGGCGATTCGCCCCAACCTGACCCAGCGCGTGGGCGTGCAGATCACCGGCACCGCCTTGCTGCCGCGCGTGCGCCTGTATGCCCAGCCCGAACTGCCCGACGCCGAAAAACTCTCCTGGCTGGTGGTGGGGCGCTCCTCCGCATCCGGCGGCGCCGAAGCCGCCATGCTGCAGCAGGCCGCGCTGGCCCTGCTGGGCAGCAAAGGCGGGGGCGGTATGTCGGGCGGCCTGGCCGCCTCGCTCGGCCTCGATGAGCTGTCTTACCGCGGCGCATCCAGCAACACCGACGGCAGCACCACCGAAAGCGCCCTGACCCTGGGCAAACGGTTTTCGCGCAATTTTTACGCGGCTTACGAGCGCACCATCTCGGGCGCACTTGGCACCCTGTACGTGTTCTACGACCTGTCGCAACGCTTCACCGTGCGCGCCCAGGCCGGCCAGCAAAGCGCGGTGGACCTGATCTTCACCGTACCCTATGACTGAGGGCTAAGGCCGATCCCGACCGCCCCCCAAAAAAGGGCCCTCGCCACCGAATACAATCACGGCTTCTCCCCGAGAAGTGCCGCCATAGTTCAATGGATAGAACGAGTGCCTCCTAAGCGCTAGATACAGGTTCGATTCCTGTTGGTGGTACCAAGCCCCTTGCCGATTTTGAAGGCTCGCTGAAAAAGCGCCTCAACTCCGCATTTAAGGGATCAGCCGTCATGACGCACAACGTTGAAGATGACCGGCGGGCCACAGACCGGCAAAGCCCTTCGCGGGAATGTCCGAGTCGATCGACTTGCTAGACCGTATTTTCAACACCCTTTTTATTGGCTCCCTCACTAGCGCCCTTGCTGCGCGACCAAACGAGGACGGCGAGCAAGTAGACAGGAGCAAGCACCGCCAGGCCCGCAGCTATGAGGCTTTGACTGAGTCCCGCAACGAGCATGGCCGCGAACCAAGAGCCGGCGAGAACCAGGCAGCCCAAAGCAACCCAGGCCGCGCGATTGCTCGCCACTGCGAGAAGAGCGATCAAAAGTACCCCAAACAGCTGGGCCGAGATGACCATCCGAAGGGGCGAAAGCCTATACGTCTCCAGACAGGCGCAGGCCATCGATGGCACAAAGGCAAGCAGCGCCAGCAGAATGACAGCGACTACAGACGCTTTGCTGCGCACAAGCTTGCTCCGGATGGTCGAGAAGGTCGGCGTCACATGCGGTCTAAGGTTTGATCTGAGCGTACGGAAGCGCCTCGCCGGTGGAGGTCCGCTCTGGCGAAGGGTTAGGCATCAGTCTGTGCCTCGTAGATGGCGGGCCATTCGCGACTCTGAGCAATCGCAATTCATTGCGATAGTCCTTGAACAACCGCTTCAACCGCTTGGTCGAGGTTGGCGGCGTTCGACGTCGGCGCTTCAAAGAACATCAATACCGACCGGATGGGGCGAGTGTGCTCCACCGTCACGAATGACCGCCCCGAGCTGTCAAACCCCCGGTAAGTCCCGGCAGTGCCGTCACTCAAGGCATAGATCTCCTGCTTCGTGATTGTGACGGTCACACCTGCCTTGGCAGCCGCGTGCTCGCGCCGAATCGATTCTTCGAGGAGCTTCGTCGCCACTAGCCGGGTGCGTTCAGGTCGGACCGGCTGTGTAATGCCCATGATCTTCACGTGCAAGCCCAGCGCCTCCGAGCGAAAGACAACATGTTCCGCGAACAATAGACGAACCTGCACCCAATCCCCGCCAAGGACCAACGAGAAATCAGGGTCGCTGTACGTCACGGCGCTGTTCGCCTGAGAGCAGAAGGACAGAATCAGAATGGCTAGGAATTGGCGCACGTTACCCCCTAACGTTCAAGATAAGCGGCCTTGCGCGGCTTTATGCGCAAGGTCCGGTTGACCGCAGGGTCAGCCTGCTGCATATGGAAGAAACACAGAGGCGCATGTCACTCACCGCTACTTGTTTATAGATGGCGGCCAGAACATACCGTCATAGTCGCGGTATCCGTACGGATACCACACAAGGCGACCTTCTGGGTCAGTTCCCACCTTAGCAAAGATAGTGCCTCTATCGCCACTTTGATGATGAGGACCGCAACTGGAGACCAGGAACTTCAGAGAGAGAATGTCGCCTTTATGGACTCTGCCGGTAGCGGGCCCAATAACGCGCAAGACCGTTGCTTTCGCCTCCCCTTTGGAGAGGTCCGAAATGGACACGTCCAACAAGGCCACCTCTGCAATTACATCAGCATCAGGTGGTGGATTGGGAGCGGCCTTAAAAAATAGCGTCTCCTCCATGAAAGGACCCTGACACGCGTGCGCCTGGGAGAGAGCAAGCAGGACGCAAGGAACCAACGCAATCAAGTAGCGCATGTGTTTCACCGAAAGTTTGGAACTGACGGAACTCAAGGCAGGCTAACGTGAAGGGCAGCAGCAGCCGTAGGCGGTCCGATGGACTGACATGTTAAGTCTCATTGCCATCGGTGGAAAGATGGATAAACCCATTCCCGGGCTTCGAACTGAGCCAACTGCGTACCAATTCGTTTCCTACCCCAATAAGCCGGACTGCCGCGTGGTGTCCATTTGGCACAACGTCCACGATCTTGCGGAAAAATTCGATCTCTTCAATCTTCAAAGAGACGCACTCGTCGCGGACCGTTTCAAGAGCATATGTGCCGCTTTCCGTGACGCTTCGTCTAGCGAGCAATTTTGTGAAAACAGTGCCGTTTGGAATGTCATACGCTCCCGCGACGGCAAGCGCAGTGTGCTCCGGCCCTGGCTGGCAACCATCGTTCGAGCAGTTCGTCACGACGAACCGCCCGTCCTCAAGTTGCTCGTGAATCGACAAGCTGAAGCGCACGCTGTTTCCTGAGACTTAACGTTTGACATGAGAGGCGCTTGGAGGCCGTAGGCCGGAAAGCATCCTCTCGATGGAAGGGTTAGGCAGCATGTGCGGATGCTACCGAGACCGATGCCACCGCCGCCAGAGGCAGACTGAAACCACGAGAGCGACGCCGATGACCACAAGCGCGAGCGGTACGACATTGATGGCAGTGCCCGAGGCAGACACGACACGGTAGTAGTGTGTAGTCCCAGCTTGGGAGAGATCTCCGCGCAAAAAGGGCTCGGCGCCTACAGGGAGAAAATCGGCGAGCGGCGACAGTAAGGCAGAGCCAACAATTGCGAGCGCACAGCCAAGACGTGTAATCCATTTCAGCATGGCAGTGGGTCTGTTGTGATGCCTAACGTAATGTATACCGCAGGGTCTGCGACATAACATCGCCCATGCGGTACAACCTGGCCACTGAAAACCCGGCCAAGTGCTTGTTATGAAAAGACCTATTGTCCATTTTGAGTTTCGCTCAGGTCGATAAAAAAGGGACCAAGCCCCGCAAACCAATTCTAGGCGGACAGCGTGGTTGCCGCCTCCTCACTATGAACGAGCATAGGCTGTTGAATTCCGTCGAATCCTGTTTTCGTACGAATACATGAACTGCCTCCTGGTAATCCAGGTTTTTGTCCGCCTCCCAGCGTGATTCAGCCCTCCCAGCCCGGCAATTCGCCCGCCATGCCCGCTGCCTCTCAGGGAAAACCAGAGCATGAGCAGACACGACATCATGTCGGATTTGAGCAAGTGTGCGTCTGCCCGGCGCAAGTTCGCGCATCTGGGAAATCCAACAATGAGCGCAGATTCATTGGACCTCCCCACAAGCGACTATGCGCGGCCAAAACTACTCTCTCTGGAGCCTGCTCAAGCATGGCTTCAAAAACCACCAGACCTGGGAACCCGCCTGGGAACGGGTGGCCTTGAAGCCGTCCTACGACGTGGTGATCGTCGGCGGCGGCGGGCACGGCCTGGCCACGGCCTATTACCTGGCCAAAAACCATCCCCAGGTCGGGCGCATCGCGGTGCTGGAAAAGGGCTACCTGGGCGGCGGCAACACCGCGCGCAATACCACCATCGTGCGCTCCAACTACCTGTGGGACGAGTCGGCGGCGATCTATGAGCACTCGCTCAAGCTGTGGGAAGGCCTGACCGAAGACCTGAACTTCAACGTGATGTTCAGCCAGCGCGGCGTGTTCAACCTGGGCCACACCCTGCAGGACATGCGCGATATCGAGCGCCGGGTCAACGCCAATGCGCTGCAAGGCATAGACGCCCATGTGCTGAATGCGCGCGAGGTGAAGGAAAAGATTCCCCAGCTGGACTGCAGCCGCAGCCGCCGCTATCCGGTGCTGGGCGCCAGCTGGCAGCCGCGCGCGGGCATCGCCCACCACGACGCCGTGGCGCGCGGTTTTGCCCGCGCCGCCAGCCGGCTGGGCGTGGACCTGATCGAGGGCTGCGAAGTCACCGGCATGGACATCTCCGGCGGCAAGATCCGCGGCCTGCAAACCAACCTGGGCATGGTGAAAACCGACCGCGTGGGCTGCGTGGCCGCCGGCCATTCATCGGTGCTGGCCAAAATGGCCGGCCTGCGCATGCCGCTGGAAAGCCATCCGCTGCAGGCCTTTGTGTCCGAATCCATGCAGCGCGTGATCGACACCGTGATCATGTCCAACGCGGTCCACGGCTACCTGAGCCAGTCGGACAAGGGCGAGCTGGTGATAGGCGCCGGCATCGACAGCTACCTGGGCTACGGCCAGCGCGGCAGCCCGCACGTGATCGAGCACACGGCCGCCGCCATCATCGAGCTGTTTCCCCAGTTCTCCCGCGTGCGCATGAACCGCCAATGGGGCGGCATTGTGGACGTGACGCCCGACGCCTGCCCGATCATTTCCAAGACGGCAGTCCAAGGCCTGTTCTTCAACTGCGGCTGGGGCACCGGTGGCTTCAAGGCCACCCCGGGCTCCGGCCATGTCTTTGCCGACATGCTGGCCCAGGGCGAACCCAATGCGCTCGCCAGATCCTTCTCCGTGGACCGCTTCCACACCGGCCACCTCATCGACGAACACGGCGCCGCAGGCGTCGCCCACTGATATGTTTTTATTGCACTGCCCCCACTGCGGCGAAACGCGGGACGAAGAAGAGTTCAGCAACGCCGGTGAAGCCTATATCCCCCGCCCGCTCCAGCCCGAGGCTGTGGACGACGCCACCTGGGGCGACTATGTGTTCATGCGCAGGAACACCAAGGGCTGGTTCTGGGAGCAATGGCAGCACACCGCGGCCTGCCGCAAGATATTTGCCGTGAAACGCAACACCGCCACCTATGAAATCGCCGGCACCTGGACCCTGGCCGAAGGCAAGGCGCTGTTTCTGGCCGACATGGCCAAGGAGCAAACCCAATGAGCGGCACCCGGGTTCCCCAGGCCGGCACGCGCATCGACAGCACGCGCACGGTCAGCTTCACTTTTGACGGCCGCGACTACAGCGGCCACCCCGGCGACACGCTGGCCTCCGCCTTGCTGGCCCACGGCGTGCGCCGCATGGCGCGCAGCTTCAAGTACGGCCGTCCCCGCGGCATCATAGGCGCAGGCGCGGAAGAGCCGAACGCGCTGGTGCAGCTGGGCACGGGCGCGCTGACCACGCCCAACGTCAAGGCCACCCAGGCCGAGCTTTACGAGGGCCTGAGCGCCCGCTCCACCTCGGGCTGGCCCTCGCTGGACTTCGACCTGAAGTCGGTGCTGGGCCAGGGCTCGCGCTTCATGCCGGCCGGCTTTTACAGCAAGACCTTCAAGTGGCCGCAAAAGTTCTGGCCGCTGTATGAAACCGTGATCCGCAAGTTCGCCGGTTTCGGCGACGCACCGGCCGAACCCGATCCCGAGGACTACGACCACCTGCACCACCATGTGGACGTGCTGGTCGTCGGCGGCGGCGCCTGCGGCCTGCTGGCCGCGCTGCAGGCCGGCCGCGCCGGGCTCAAGACCCTGCTGCTGGACGAGCAGAACGAACTCGGCGGCTGGCTGCTGTCCGACCCCAACGCCCAGATCGACGGCCGCAGCAGCGACGCCTACATCCGCTCGGTGCAGGCCGCCCTGGCCGAGATGCCGCATGTGACGGTCCTGGTGCGCACCACCGCCTTCGGCATGTATGAGCAGAACCTGGTGCAGGCCGTGGAGCTGATGCAGGACCACATCGCGCCGGAGCAGCGCCAGGCCCACCTGCCGCGCCACCGCATGCACAAGATACGCGCGCACCAGGTGGTCCTGGCCACGGGCGCCATCGAGCGCCCCCTTGTGTTCGGCAACAACGACCTGCCGGGCGTGATGACGGTTTCCGCCGGCCAGACCTTTTTGCACCGCTACGGCGTGCGCGTCGGCCAGCGCGTGGTGATCTGCGGCACCAGCGACCTGATCCACGACTGCGCCGAAAGCCTGGCCAAGGCCGGCGCCCAGGTCACCGTGGCCGACGTGCGCCACAGCGCGGTGGCGCGCAACAGCAGCTACACGGTGATGGCGGGCCACTGCATTGCCGAAGCCACCGGTGGCGGCGAAGTCAAGGGCGTCAGGCTTGTGCCCCTGCATCCCACGCGCGACGAAGCGACCGGCGCCGGCAGCTTCATGGCTTGCGACGTGGTGCTGAGCTCCGGCGGCCTGTCGCCCACGGTGCACCTGTTCTGCCACGACGGCAGCCGCCCGCAGTGGGACGAATCCCTCGCGGCCTTTGTGGCGCCGCACACGGGGCGCAAAGGTGTTGCCTGTGCCGGTTCGGTCACCGGCGCTTTCGAGCTGGCCGACGCACTGGCGCAAACCACCCAGGCGATGCAGCAGGTGCTGGCCGCCTGCGGCAAGACCGAAACCTTGCCGGTTCCGTCCTGCCCCCAGCCCCGCCGCCTGCAGCCGCGCCCCATGTTCCGCCTGCCCGACGGCAAGATTGAAGGCGCGGGCGCCAAGGCGTTTGTCGACTACCAGAACGACGTCAGCGCCGCCGACATCGAACTGGCGGTGCGCGAAAACTACCACTCCATCGAACACGTCAAGCGCTACACCGCGCTGGGCTTCGGCACCGACCAGGGCAAGCTGTCCAACGTCAACGGCTTTGTCATCACGGCCCGCGCGCTCAAGCGCCCGGTCAGCGAAGTCGGCACCACCACCTACCGCCCGGCCTACACGCCGGTCAGCCTGGGCGCCCTGGCCGGCACCATGTCCGGCGAGCTGTTCGACCCGAACCGCTACGGCGCCATCCATGCCTCGCACGTGGCACGCGGCGCGGCGCTGGAGCCGGTCGGCCAATGGCAGCGCCCCTGGTACTTTGCCAAGCCCGGTGAAGACCTGCATGCCGCGGTCGCCCGCGAATGCCTGGCCGCCCGCAACGGCGTGGCGGTGATGGACGCCTCCACCCTGGGCAAGATCCAGATCGACGGCCCGGATGCGCGCGAGTTCCTGAACCGCATCTACGCCAATGCCTGGACCCAGCTGGCCGTCGGCAAATGCCGCTACGGCCTGATGCTGGACGAAAACGGCATGGTGATGGACGACGGCGTGACCGCCTGCATCGAGCAAAACCAGTTCTACATGACCACCACCACCGGCGGCGCGGCCCGCGTGCTGAACTGGCTGGAGCGCTGGCACCAGACCGAATGGCCCGAGCTCAAGGTCTGGATGACCTCGGTGACCGACCATTGGTCCACCATCGCCCTGGTGGGGCCCAAATCACGCGCGGTGCTGGCCAAGCTCTGCGCGGACATCGACCTCTCGCCCGACAGCTTCAAGTTCATGGACTGGCGCGCGGGCACGGTGCACGGCCTGCCGGTGCGCGTGTTCCGCATCAGCTTCTCGGGCGAGTTGTCTTATGAACTCAACGTCGAGTCCGGCTACGGTCGCGCGCTGTGGGAGGCGGTGATGGCCGCCGGCGCCGAGTTCGACATCACGCCTTACGGCACCGAGACCATGCACGTACTGCGCGCCGAAAAGGGTTTCATCATCGTCGGCCAGGATACCGACGGCTCCATGAGCCCTATGGACCTGGACATGGCCTGGGCCGTCGGCATGAAAAAGCCCTTCAGCTTCCTGGGCAAGCGCTCGCTGTCGCGCAGCGACACGGCCCGCGAAGGCCGCAAGCAGCTGGTGGGGCTGTTGCCCGAAGACCCGGCCAGCGTGCTGGTCGAGGGCGCGCAAATCATGGAAAGCCCCAGCGCCGGTGCAAGCAACCAGATGCTGGGCCATGTGACTTCCAGCTACCACAGCGCCTTCCTGGGCCGCTCCATCGCCATGGCCGTGGTCGCCGGCGGCCTGCAGCGCAAGGAGCAGACCCTGTATGTGCATGCCCACGGCAAGGTCACGCCCGCCAAGGTCGGCTCAAGCGTATTCGTGGACCTGAAAGGCGACCGCCAAAATGTTTAACCCCCCCAACGTCATGCTGGAATCCCCCCTGCACGCCTTCGGCCTGCCCGCCCGCGCGGCAACGCCCGCCCAAGAAAACCGCGTGGCCATGAGCGAGTTGCCCCACCTGGGCTATATCGTGCTGCGCGGCAAGGCCGACGACACGGCCTTCATGCAAGGCGTGGCCGGCGTACTGGGCCAGGCCCTGCCGACCCGGCCGATGTCGGTCGTGGCCACCACCGCCGGTGTGGTGCTGTGGGTCTCGCCCGACGAATGGCTGCTGGCCTGCAAGCGCTCGGCCCGCGACGCCCTGCTGGCCGCACTGGCCGCTGCGCTGCAAGGCGTGTTCGCCCAGGTGGTGGACAACAGCGGCGGCCTGACGGCGCTGCGCATCAGCGGCCCCGACCACCTGCTGCTGCTGCGCCAGCTCGGCCCCTATGACTACGAAAGCCTGGCCGTGGGCCGCTGCGCCAGCACCGTGGCGTCCAAGACCGGCTTCACCGTGGTGCGCACCGACACCGAGGGTGTGGTCCTGGTGTTCCGCCGCAGCTTCGCCGACTACACCTGGCGCCTGCTGGAGCGCACCGCCCGGCCTTACCGCCTGTGCATCACCAGCCCGGCGCACTGCGCCGACCCGCTATTCACCCCCTTGTTAGAAATCGTTTGAAAGAGCGTCCCCATGCAAACTGAAGCTTTCTTTTCCACAGGCGTGGCCCAGGCCGACCCGGCCGTCAGCCTGGCCATGGACCACGAACTGCAGCGCCAGCGCGAGCAGATCGAGCTGATCGCCTCGGAAAACATCGTCTCCCAAGCCGTGCTGCAAGCCCAGGGCTCGGTGCTGACCAACAAATACGCCGAAGGCTATCCCGGCAAGCGCTACTACGGCGGCTGCGAACACGTGGACGTGGTCGAGGCGCTGGCGATTGAACGCCTGTGCAAGCTGTTCGGCTGCGAGTTCGCCAATGTGCAGCCCCACTCCGGCGCGCAGGCCAACACCGCGGTGATGCTGGCGCTGGTGCAGCCCGGCGACACGGTGCTGGGCATGTCGCTGTCGGCCGGCGGCCACCTGACGCACGGCGCCAAGCCGGCGCTCTCGGGCAAATGGTTCAAGGCCGTGCAGTACGGCGTGCGCCGCGCCGATTCGCTGATCGACTATGACGAGGTCGAAGCGCTGGCCCTGGAGCACAAGCCCAAACTCATCATCGCGGGATTTTCCGCCTACCCCCGCACCATCGACTGGGCGCGCTTTCGCGCGATTGCCGACAAGGTCGGCGCCTTCCTGATGGTGGATATGGCCCACGTGGCCGGCCTGGTCGCCACCGGCGTCTACCCCAGCCCGGTGCCGCACGCCCACGTGACGACCTCCACCACCCACAAAACCCTGCGCGGCCCGCGCGGTGGCGTGGTGCTGACCAACGACGCGGAGATCGCCAAGAAGATCAACTCCTCCGTGTTCCCCGGTTCGCAAGGCGGCCCGCTGATGCACGTCATCGCCGCCAAGGCCGTGGCCTTCGGCGAGGCACTGCAACCCGGCTTCAAGGCCTACACACAACAGGTCGTGGCCAATGCCAAGGCCCTGGGCGCGGTGCTCAAGGCCGGCGGCCTGGACCTGGTGACCGGCGGCACCGACAACCACCTGCTGCTGGTCGACCTGCGCCCCCTGGGCCTCAAAGGCAATACCACCGAGGTGGCGCTGGAACGCGCCGGCATCACCTGCAACAAGAACGGCATCCCCTTCGACGACGAGAAACCGACCATCACCTCCGGCATACGCGTCGGCACGGCCGCCGGCACCACACGCGGCTTCGGCACCGCCGAGTTTGAAGAAGTCGGCCGGCTGATGCTGGAAGTCTTCAACAGCCTGAAAAAGAATCCCGCCGGCGACTCCTCCGTAGAAGCTTCAGTCTATGCCCGCGTCAAAGCATTGACCACCCGTTTCCCTCTGTACGCCTAAAGGACAAACGCCATGAGCACGCTGCACCAAGACTCCCTCATCATCGATGGCCTGATCATCTCCAAGTGGAGCCGTGAGGTGTTCGAGGACATGAAAAAAGGCGGCCTCAGCGCCGCCAATTGCACCGTTTCGGTGTGGGACGACTTCAAGAGCACGGTGCACAACATCGCCGAGATGAAGAAATCCATCCGCGACAACAGCGACCTGCTGTCGCTGGTGCGCACCACGGCCGACATCGAGCAAGCCAAAAAAGACGGCAAGACCGGCATCATCCTGGGCTTCCAGAACGCCCACGCCTTTGAAGACCAACTCGGCTATGTCGAAGCCTTTGCCGACATGGGTGTGCGCGTGGTCCAGCTTTGCTACAACACCCAGAACCTGATTGGCACCGGCTGCTACGAGCGCGACGGGGGCCTCTCCGGTTACGGCCGCGAAGTCATCGGCGAGATGAATCGCGTCGGCATCATGGTGGACCTGTCACACGTAGGCGCCAAGACTTCGGAAGAAGCCATCCTCGAATCCAAGAAGCCCGTGACCTACAGCCACTGCCTGCCTGCCGGCCTGAAGGAACACCCGCGCAACAAGAGCGACGAGCAGCTCAAATTCATCGCCGACCGCGGCGGCTTTATCGGCGTGACCATGTTTCCTCCCTTTCTCAAGCGCGGCCCCGAAGCCACGGTGGAGGACTACGTCGAAGCCTTGGACTATGTGATCAACATCGTGGGCGAAGACTGCGTAGGCGTGGGAACCGACCACACCCAGGGTTATGGCAAGGAATTCTTCGACATGCTGACCCACGACAAGGGGCAGTTCCGCCGCCTCACCAATTTCGGCACCGTGCAAAACCCGCTGGGCATACGCACCATCGGCGAAATGCCAAACCTGACAGCCGCCATGGAACGCGCGGGCTGGCCGGTGGCCAAGATCACAAAGGTCATGGGGCGCAACTGGCTCCGTGTTTTTGGTGAGGTGTGGGGCGTGTAGTTCACACTCCCCCAACAGGGTTGTTCTTGCTTTCTTTGCCTTCTTCCCATTAATCAGGAGTGTTCGTACCATGATGAAACCGCAAAAAAATATTTCCCTCGGCCAGCGCCGCAAATTCCTGGCGCAGACACTGGGCGCGTCGGCCCTGGCCGCCACAGGCATGGGCGCCTTTGCCCAGGCCAAGCCCACGATCAAGATCGGTTTTGTCGACGGCTGGTCCGACAGCGTGGCCACCACCAACCTCGCCGCGGCCATCATCCGCAGCAAGCTGGGCTACCCGGTTGAGCTGGTGCCGCTGGCGGCGGGCATCATGTGGCAAGGCGTGGCGCGCGGCGACCTGGACATGACGCTGTCGGCCTGGCTGCCGGTGACGCACGAAGCCTACTTGACCAGCTTCAAGGACAAGGTCCAGATCCTGGGCGCCAACTACCCCGGCGCCAAGATCGGCCTGATCGTGCCCGACTACGTCAAGGCCACCAGCCTGACCGACCTCAACAACTTCCGCGCCGATTTCGACAACCGCATCGTGGGCATTGACGCCGGCGCGGGTGTGATGCGCAAAACCGAAGAAGCCATCAAGGCCTACGGCCTTGACATGCGCCTGCTGCCCAGCTCGGGCCCGGCCATGGCCGCCGAACTCGACCGCTCCTACCGCGCGAACAAATCCATCGCCGTCACGGGCTGGATTCCGCACTGGATGTTCGCCAAGTACAAGCTGCGCTTCCTGGCCGATCCCAAGAACATCTACGGCGCCGAAGAGCACGTGGACAGCGTCATCAACCCGGCGCTGAACACCAAGGCACCGGCTGTCGTGGCTTTCCTGAAGAAATTCTCGTGGAAGCCGGAAGAAATCGGCGCGGTGATGCTGGCCGTCGAAGGCGGCTCCAAGGCGGACGCGGCAGCCGAGAAGTGGATGAACGACAACGCCGCGCGTGTTTCGAGCTGGCTCGGCTAAAGCGCCGCAAACACCGGGCGCAGATAGCGGCCCGGTGGTCCCAGCCGGCCTGGGACCACCGGCCGCCATCGGATCGGGGGTGAAGCCTTCCCCTGCCCCGTGGTTTGACCTTTGCTTTCCGCCAGACACAAACAGGCCGTGTTCCAGGCCGTGTTCCGACATCCACAACGAGACTCCCAAGATGAACCCGCAACTCCCCATTGAAGTTGATGCCCAGACCGGGATCTGGACCACCGACGGCCTGCCGATGATTTATGTGCCGCGGCACTTCTTCGTCAACAACCATGTCGAAACCGAGGCCGTGGTGGGCCGCGAGGTCTATGCCCCCGCGCTCTACAAGGCGGGGCATCGCTCGGCGTATTTCTGGTGCCAGAAAGAGGCGGCCACGCACGGCTTGTCCGGCATGGCGGTTTACGAGCACTACCTCAAGCGCCTGTCGCAGCGCGGCTGGGGCCTGTTTTCCTTCATCGAATCGGACGCCGCCACCGGCCGCGCCAAGATCAAGCTCGATCACTCGGTATTCGTGCTCGCGCAAGGCATTGCCGGCGTGCCGGTGAACCACAGCAAGGTCTGCTACCTGTTCGCCGGCTGGTTCTCGGGCGCGATGGACTGGGTGCTGGAGACCAGCGGCTCGGCCGTGCGCACCACCAGCGCCGAAACCCAATGCGCGGCCGAGGGCCACAGCCACTGCGTGTTCACCGTCAGCCCCCTCTAGAGATCCGCCATGCGCTACCCGCATTTGTTTGAGCCCATCCGCCTGAACCAGGTCCTGCTGCGCAACCGCATCGTCAGCACCGCGCATGCCGAGGTGTATGCCGAAGGCGGCAACCCGACCGAGCGCTACATACGGTATTACGAGGAAAAAGCCAAGGGCGGCGTGGGCCTGGCGATTTGCGGCGGCTCCAGCCCGGTGTCGCGCGACAGCCCCTGGTCCTGGTGGAGCTCCGTCAACCTGGCGAAGAACTCGGTGATCGAGCCCCTGGCCAAGCTGGCCGACACCATGCACAAGCACGGCGCCAAGCTGATGATCCAGGCCACCCACATGGGCAGGCGCAATGCCTGGCACGGCTTCGACTGGCCGCACCTGGTCAGCCCCTCGGGCATACGCGAGCCGGTGCACCGCGGCAACGCCAAGACCATAGAGATCGAAGAGATACGCCGCATCGTGGCCGACTACGGCCGGGCCGCCAAACGCGTGAAGGACGCGGGCCTTGACGGCATCGAAATCTCCGCCGCGCACCAGCAGCTGGTCGACCAGTTCTGGAGCCCGCGCGTGAACCACCGCACCGACGAGTACGGCGGAAGCCTGGAAAACCGCCTGCGCTTCGGCATGGAAGTGCTGCAGGCCGTGCGCGAGCAGGTCGGCGCCGATTTCTGTGTCGGCATGCGCATGTGCGGCGACGAATTCCATGAGGACGGCATCAGCCACGAGATGGCCAAGGAGATTGCCCAGGCCATGTCGGAAAGCGGCCTGATCGACTTCCTGAGTGTGGTCGGCTCCGGCGCGGATACGCACAACACCCTGGTCAACTGCATGCCGCCCATGGCGCTGCCGCCCGAGCCCTTTGTGCACCTGGCCGCCGGCATCAAGTCGGTGTCCAAAGTGCCCGTCATGCACGCGCAAAGCATTCGCGACGCCTCGCAGGCAGAACGCATCCTGGCCACCGGCATGGTCGACATGGTGGGCATGACCCGCGCGCAGATCGCCGACCCGCACATGGTCATCAAGATCCGCGACGGCCGGGAAGACCAGATCAAGCAGTGCGTGGGCGCCAACTACTGCATAGACCGCCAGTACAACGGCCTGGACGTGCTGTGCATCCAGAACGCCGCCACCAGCCGCGAAGAAACCATGCCGCACACCATTGAAAAAACCACGGGTGTCCGCCGCAAGGTGGTGGTGGTCGGCGCCGGCCCGGCCGGGCTGGAAGCCGCGCGCGTGGCCCGCGAGCGCGGCCACGAGGTGGTGCTGTTCGAGAAAAACACCGTCGTCGGCGGCCAGGTCAACCTGGCAGCCAAGCCGCCCAAACGCGAGCAGATGGCCGGCATCATCCGCTGGTTCGACATGGAAACCCAGCGCCTGGGCGTGCAGCGCCGCCTGGGCGTGGCAGCCACGCAGGAAATGATCCTGGCCGAGCAGCCCGACATCGTGGTGCTGGCCACCGGTGGCACACCGCACATGGGGCAAACGCCGGCCTGGGGCGCGGCTGAAGGCCTGTGCGTGAGCAGCTGGGACATCCTGTCGGGCGCGGTCGCGCCGGGCGAAAACGTCCTGGTATATGACAGCATCAGCACCCACGCGGGTACCGGCGCGGCCGACTTCATCGCCGCGCGCGGCAAGCTGGTGGAGATCGTGACGCCCGACGTCAAGGTCGCCGACGACGTGGGCGGCACCACCTTCCCGATCTTCTACCGCCAGTTGTACGCCAGCGGCGTGATCCAGACGCCCAACTTCTGGCTGGAGCGCGTCTACCGCGAAGGCGACAAACTGATCGCCGTGCTGAAGAACGAATACACCGAAGCGCTGGAAGAGCGCTCGGTGGACCAGGTGGTCATCGAAAACGGCATCCTGCCCAATGACGGCCTGTACTGGCAGCTCAAGCCGCTGTCGCTCAACAAGGGCCAGACCGACATCGAGGCCCTGTACGACGCGCAGCCGCAACCCGGCTTGAGCCAGGCCACCGGCAAGGGAGACTTTTTGCTCTACCGCGTCGGCGACTGCGTCTCCATGCACAACATCCACGCGGCGATCTACGACTCGCTGCGCCTGTGCAAGGATTTTTGACATGCTGCCCCAGCTTGTAAGCGCCGTGTTCTGGCTGGCCGTCCTGGCCCTGGCCTGGGGCATGGGCAGGCGCGCGCTTATCTGGAAAACCGGCCGGCAGGCCAGTGTGGACCTGCGCGGGCTGTTGCAAATACCGAAGCGTTACTTTGTGGACTTGCACGACGTGGTGGCGCGTGAGCCGTTTGTGGCACGGGCCCACGTCGGTGTGGCTGGCGGCGCCATTCTGGCGCTGGCATTGGTGGCGCTGAACTACGGCCTGGGCCTGTACTTGCGGGTACTGGATGCGGCGCTGCTGCTGGCCGGCCTGATGATGCTCGCCGGTGCCGGCGCAATGGCCTGGCGCCGGCGCAACGCGCCGCAGCGCCTGTCCAAAGGGCCCTGGAGCCGCCTTCCCTATTCGCTGGCGCTGTTTGCGGCGGCGGCTGCTTTCGTCGGCGCGCTGGCCTTCACCGGCACCGCCCTCGCGCCCTGGCTGGCCGGTTTGATCAGCCTGGCCTTCGCCGCCGGCGCGGCGGAACTCGCCCTGGGCATAGGCCTGGGCGGCCCGATGAAACATGCGGTCGCGGGCTTGCTGCACCTGGGCCTGCATCCGCGGCCCGAGCGTTTCAGCGACAAACGCTTCGCCACCGCCCTCAAGCCGCTGCGCCTGAGCGCGGACGACATGGGTGTGGGCAAGCCCGCCGACTTCGCCTGGAACAAGCTGCTGTCCTTCGATGCCTGCGTGCAGTGCGGCAAATGCGAAGCCGCCTGCCCGGCCTTCGCGGCGGGGCAGCCGCTGAACCCGAAGAAGCTGATCCAGGACCTGGTCGTCGGCATGAGCGCCAGGACCGACGCCGGCTACGCGGGCAGCCCATATCCAGGCCAGCCCATAGGCCAGCACGGCGGGGCGCCCGGCCTGCCCATCGTGAACAGCTTGATCAACAGCGAGACGCTCTGGTCCTGCACCACCTGCCGGGCCTGCGTGCAGGAATGCCCCATGCTGATCGAACATGTGGACGCCATCGTCGACATGCGGCGCCACATGACCCTGGTGGACGGCGTGGTGCCGAACAAGGGCATGGAAGTGCTGGAGCAGCTGCGCGACACCGACACCGCCGGCGGTTTCCCGCTCACGGCCCGGCACCACTGGGCGGCCGACCTGAATGTGCCGGTGCTCGATGCCGGCGGCCGGACCGACTGGCTGGTGCTGGTGGGTGAAGGCGGCTTTGACATGCGCTACCAGCGCACCCTGCGCGCCTTCATCAAAACCCTGCAAAAAGCCGGCCTGCAGATCGCCTTGCTGGGCGCGGCGGAAACCGATTGCGGCGACCTGGCGCGCCGCCTGGGCGACGAGCATGGCTTCCAGCGCCTGTCGCGCCAGCTCATCGCCACGCTGAAGGCACGCGGCTTCCAGCACATCGTGACACCCGACCCGCATATCTTCCATTCGCTGAAAAACGAGTACCCCGCCATGGGCGGCGACTTCGATGTCTGGCACCACACCCAGCTGCTGGCCCAGCTGCTGGCCGAGGGCAAGCTCCAGCCCACGCGTGCCGGCAGCGTGGAGGCCGTCACTTATCACGACCCCTGCTACCTGGGCCGTTACGGCCGCGAAGTGGACGCGCCGCGCGCCGTGCTCAAGGGCATAGGCATCAAGGTCGTGGAGATGGAACGCAACCGCGAGCGCGGCCGTTGCTGCGGCGGCGGGGGCGGCGCGCCGTTCACCGACATTCCGGGTAGCACGCGCATTCCCGATATCCGTATGGCCGACGCGAAGCTTGCCGGCGCAGGTGTGGTGGCCGTGGCCTGCCCCAACTGCACCGCCATGCTCGAAGGCGTCGTAGGGCCGCGGCCCGAAGTGCTCGATGTGGCCGAACTGCTGGCCCATGCATTGGAGGTCGCATGAGCACTGCATACGCCCCCCAAGGCCAGCTGCGCCGCGTGGACCCGCGCCGGCCCGCCATCATCACGCCCGCGGGCCTGCGGCGCATCGTGCTGGGCAGCAGCGAAGGCGAACGCATCAGCGCAAACCGCCTCGATGCGCCGGTGGCCAAGGCCGCGCGCAGCGCCGGCCCCTTTCACCGCGCCACCATGGTGGTAGCCCGCGCGGAGCGCGGCGCGCTGGGCGACGCGGCACGCCAGGCGGTTGCGGCGGCGGCGATTCTGGCCTCGGCCGATACCGAAGTCATCCTGGCAGTGCTGGGGCCTTGCCATGACGATGTGGCCGCGCTGGGCGCGGACCGCTTGCTGGCGGCTGAGGATTTTGATGCGAACCGTTACCAGCCCGCAGCCTGCGTGCAATGGCTGCAAGGCCTGCAGGCCGCCTGGGCGCCTGAACACTGGCTGTTTGCCGACACCGGCTTTGACGGCCAGCTGGGCCGCCGCTTTGCCGTCCAGGCCGGGCTGGGCCTGGCCTGCGGCGTGGTCGAGCTGGGGGCGGACAGCCTGCGCGTGCCCGCCGGCGCCGGCCAGGACTGGCTGCGCCCGCATGCCCAGGTCATGCTGCTGGCCAAGGGCGTGGCCAGCACCAAACTGCCCTTTGTGGGGCTCGGCGTGCGCGAACCCGCGCTGCCTGTGCCGGCTATTTCCGAGAACGGTATCGAGGACCTCGGTGTGCAGGCCGGGGACCCCAAAACGCTGGCACTCGAGGAAGCCGACTTCATCCTGGCCGCGGGCAACGGCGTCACCGACCTGCCGCTGTTCCACTCGCTGGCGCTGGAAGTGGGCGCCGCCGTCGGCGCTTCGCGCGTCGCGGTGGACGACGGCCGTTTTGCGCGTGCCCAGCAAATCGGCGCCACGGGGAAAACCGTGTCCGCTTCTGCTTACCTGGCGCTGGGCATCTCCGGTGCGGTGCAGCACCTGCAAGGCATCAAGGATTGCCGCCACGTCATTGCGGTGAACCTCGATGCGTCGGCGCCCATTGCGCGCCGCGCCGACCTGACCGTGGTGGAAGACAGCGCGGCCCTGATGCGGGCGCTGCTTGAACTGGTGCGCCAACAAAAGGAGGCCGCATGAGCGACATCACCGTACTCGTGGCGGCCCGCAACCACGCGGTCAGCGGCCGGCCCGTGCGCAGCCGCGCCGATGCGGCCGCTGCCGCCCTGGCTTTGGGCATGTCGAGCGCCGTGCGGCTGCTGACGGCAGGCCCGCTGCCCGATGCGGTCGCCCGCGATTACCTGGCCCTGGGCGCGCCGCTGCTGGAAGTCCTGGAATGCGGCGAAGACGCCGACATCGCGGCACGCCTGCTGCCGGCCTTGCGCGATGTGCCCTGGGTGTTGGCGGGAACCCGCTCCGAGTCCGAACACGGTACCGGCAGCACAGGAATATTGCCCTATGCCCTGGCGGCCGCGCTGCAGCGCCCCGTGGTCGCTGATGTCCTGGGCATACAGGCCGAAGGTTCCGCCTGGATCGTGACCCAGGCCCTGCCCAAAGGCGCGCGGCGCCGCCTGCGCGTGCAGGCACCGGCCGTGCTGGTGGTCAGCGCCGCCGCATCACCCACATTGCGCCATTCGCTGGCGGACGCCATGGCGGGGCGCATCGTGCGCAAGCCGCTGCAGGCGACCAAGCCCTCATCCGTACCCGCATCCACACCCGTGGGCCAGCGGGTGGCCGGCAGCAAGCGCCGCAAGCTGCTGGAGGCCCGCACCCAGCAAAGCGGCCACGCCCGCATGCTGGGCGCGATCGAATCACCTTCGACGGGCGGCGCCGTGCTGCAGGCAGGCGACCCGCACACCAAGGCGCAGGCGGTACTGGACTACCTGCGTACCCATTCTCTTGTTCATTTTTGACGAAACGCCCACTATGACAAAGACCCTTTCCGCGCAAACCCTGCTGACCCGCGAGCTGCTGGCCCGCCGCCGCCCAGGCTACAGCCTGGAGGCGCCGTTCTACCTCAGCGACACGGTGCTGCAGGCTGACATGGAACACATCTTCGGCAAGCACTGGATCTTCGTCGCCGTCGAGCCGCAGATCGCCGAAGCCGGCGACTACATCACCGTGGACTTCGACAAGAACTCCATCCTGATCGTGCGCGACGACGACATGCAGGTGCGGGCCTTCCACAATGTCTGCCGCCACCGCGGCTCGCGCCTGTGCGCCAGCCGGCAAGGCGTGGTCGGCAACATCGTCTGCCCTTACCACCAATGGACTTACGACCTGACCGGCAAGCTGATCCACGCCAAGCACATGGGCGATGACTTCGACGCCTCGGGCCTGGGCCTCAAGCCGGTGCATGTGCGCAGCCTGGCGGGCCTGATTTTTATCTGCCTGGCCGAAAACCCGCCCGAAGACTTCGAGCAGATGGTGGCCGAGATGACGCCTTACCTGGCGCCCCACCAGCTGAGCCAGTGCAAGGTGGCGGCCCAGGTCGACATCGTGGAGGACTGCAACTGGAAGCTCACCATGGAAAACAACCGGGAGTGCTACCACTGCATGAGCAACCACCCCGAGCTGACCATCTCCCTGTACGAGTACGGATTCGGCTACAAACCGGACGAGCACAACGCCGCCGGGCAGCAACAGTTCCAGGACATCATGGACGCCAGCCACAAACGCTGGGAAGCCATGGGCCTGCCCTCGGCGGAAATCGATACCCTGGACGACCGCGTGACGGGCTTTCGCACCCAGCGCCTGCCGATTGACCGCTCCGGCCAGTCGCAAACCATGAACGCGGAGGTCGCCTCCAAAAAACTGCTGGCCGATTTTGTCGACCCGGCGCTGGGCGGCCTGTCGTTCTGGACGCAGCCCAACTCCTGGCACCACTTCATGAGCGACCACATCGTCAGCTTCTCCGTGCTGCCCATCTCGGCCACCAAGACCCTGGTGCGCACCACCTGGTGCGTGCACAAGGACGCGGTGGAAAACGTCGACTACACCGTGGAGAACCTGACCGCCGTGTGGAACGCCACCAACGCGCAGGACCGCCGCCTGGTGGAGGAATCACAAATCGGCATCGCCACCGGCGCCTACCAGCCCGGCCCGTACTCGCCATTCACCGAAGGCCTGGTCGAAAAATTCTGCAACTGGTATGTGAACCGCCTCAGTGCACTGACCCGGTAAACACCCACCGACATTTCCAGCGTTCTGGCCCATCCCCATGTCCACCTCTCTTCACGCTCCTGACTTCGCGGCGCCCGCCTCCCCGCCCTGGTCCTCCGACCGGGACGAAACCCTGCGCTGCGTCCAGGTGCGCCAGGAAACGCACGACGTCAAAACCTTTGTGCTGGCGGCGCAAGGGCCTCGCAGCTTTCGCTACCTGCCCGGCCAGTTCATCACGCTGGAGCTGGACATCGCGGGCAGCAGGGTCAACCGTTGCTACACGCTATCCAGCACGCCCACCCGCCCCGACCTGGTCAGCATCACCGTCAAGCGCGTGCCGGGCGGGACCGTGTCCAACTGGCTGCACGACAACCTGCGCGCCGGCATGACGCTGGGCGTGATCGGGCCCTCCGGGGAGTTCAGTTGCTTCAAGGCACCGGCGCAGCGCTACCTGTTCCTCTCGGGCGGCAGCGGTGTGACGCCCCTGATGTCCATGACCCGCGCGCTGCACGACCTGGGCAGCGATGCCGACATCGTGTTCGCGCATTGCGCGCGCAGCCCCGCGGACGTGCTGTTCCCCGAAGAGCTGACCTTGATGGCGCGCAACATGGCGCAGCTGCGGCTGGCCACGGTGTGCGAACAGCACACGCCGGGCAGCGCCTATGCCGGGCATATCGGTCGCATGGACGCGGCGCGGCTGGCCCACATCGCGCCCGACTTCCTGCAGCGCGACGTCTACACCTGCGGCCCGGCGCCCTTCATGGCGGCGGTGCGCCAGCTGCTGGCGGCGGCGGGCTACGACATGCGGCGCTACCGCGAAGAGAGTTTTTCGTTTGCCGACCAGGCGCAGCCCGAGGCGCAAGCGCAGGCCGACGGCAATGGCGACGGCGCCGCCGCCACGCACAGCATCCAGCTGCAGAAGATGGGCCAGTCTTTTTCGTGCCGCGCCGACCAGACCATCTTGCAGGCGGCTACGGCCGCGGGCCTGCGCCTGCCGTCCTCCTGCAGCAGCGGCATCTGCGGCACCTGCAAAACCAAAAAGATATCCGGCCAGGTCGAGATGAAACACGCCGGCGGCATTCGCCCGCGCGAGATCGACCAGGGCTGGATCCTGCCTTGCTGCAGCAAACCCGTGAGTGATGTCGCACTGGATCGGTGAGCTCAAAAACGTGCATGCACCGAATCAAGAATCCCTTTGAACACACATTGGAAGTTATGCAAATTTTTTTGGCGTTTAACGGCAGAAATCGAGGTCCTCCATGGACAAACCCTATAGCTTGAAACCCCTGCGCCCGACAAAATCGTGGCACGCTGCTTGCTCATAAAAAGAACCGAAACATGCAGCGAAATTTCCCCGGAGACATACGATGACAAAACCCAAGATCAGCGTCCGAAATCTTTACAAGATTTTCGGAAGCAATATTTCAGAAGCCGTGAAGTTGCTGGGGGAAGGCCTGAGCAAGGACGAGGTGTTTGCCAGGACCGGGCACGTCGTCGGCGTCAACAAAGTCAGCTTCGACGTCATGCCGGGCGAGATTTATGTGCTCATGGGTTTGTCGGGCTCGGGCAAATCCACCCTGATCCGGCTCATCAACCGCCTGGTCGAGCCGTCTTCAGGCGCCATCAACATCGACGGCGAAGACATCACCGCCCTGCCGCAGTGCGACCTGGTCAAGTGGCGGCGCAAGCGGGTGGCCATGGTATTCCAGTCCTTCGCGCTCATGCCGCACCGCAATGTGCTGGACAACGCCGCCTTCGGCCTCGAAATGGCGGGCACGCCGCGCAAGGCGCGCGAGGACCGGGCCATGGAAGTGCTGGGCCAGGTGGGTTTGCAGACCTACGCGGCGAAGTACCCTTCGCAACTGTCGGGCGGCATGCAGCAGCGCGTGGGACTGGCGCGCGCGCTTGCGGTGGACCCCGACATCCTGCTGATGGATGAAGCCTTCTCGGCGCTGGACCCGCTCAAGCGCGTCGAGATGCAAGGCCTGATGCTGGACTTGCAGCGCGAACAGCAGCGCACGGTGCTGTTCGTCTCGCACGACCTCGAAGAAGCCCTGCGCATCGGCACCCGCATCGCCATCATGGAAGGCGGCAACCTGGTGCAGGAAGGCACACCCCACCAGATCATCACCCAGCCGGCCAACGACTACGTGCGGCGCTTTTTCGAAGGCGTGGACACTTCGCGCTACCTGACCGCGGCGGACCTGCTGGACCCTGGCTTGAACGGCCACTCCTACAACGGCGGGCCGCGCCTGCCGTCCCACACCACCTTGCCCGAGGCCATGAAGATTGTGCTGGGCATGGACCAACCGGTGGGCGTGTTCGACGCCACCGACCAATTACTGGGCTGCATCTCCGCGCGCAGCCTGCTCGTCCGAATGGCTCAAGAGGCCCGCCATGTCTAATCTCCTTTCGCAAATCACCCAGGCCTCGCACGACGTGCTGCCCCTGGGCAAGTGGGTCAACGCCGGGGTGAAACACCTGCTGGACAACGGTGCCGCCGTCTTCGATTCCATCGGCGTGGTGGTCGAACAATTCGCCACGTGGGTCGAGCTGGGCATGCTGGCCCTGCCCTTCTGGCTGGTCATCCTGGTGGCCACGGCAGTGGGCGTGCGCCGGCTGGGCTGGAAGTTCGGGCTCTTTGTGGCGCTGGCCCTGGCGCTCATCGTGGTCACCGGTTTCTGGCTGCAAACCATGGTCACCCTGGCGCTCACGCTCTCGGCCACCCTGATCAGCCTGTTTTTCGGGATACCGCTGGGCATCTGGTGCGCGCGCGCCCCCCGCGTGAATGCCTCGATACGGCCCATGCTGGACTTCATGCAGACCATGCCCGCCTTTGTCTACCTGATCCCCGCGGCCATGCTGTTCGGCCTGGGCCGGGTGCCCGGCATCATCGCCACCGTGATCTTCGCCATGCCGCCCGTGGTGCGCCTGACCAGCCTGGGCATACGCCAGGTGAGCTCCGAACAGGTGGAAGCGGGCAACGCCTTCGGCTGCACCTCCACCCAGCTGCTGTTCAAGGTGCAGCTCCCCATTGCCCTGCCGACCATCATGGCCGGCGTCAACCAGACTATCATGATGGCGCTGTCCATGGTCATCATCGCCTCCATGGTGGGGGCGGGCGGCCTGGGCAACGACGTACTCGCCAGCATCCAGCGGCTGGACATCGGCCTGGGGTTTGAGAGCGGGCTGGCGGTGGTTTTGCTGGCCATCATCCTCGACCGCCTCACCGAGAGTTTTGGCGTGGCCCGCGAGAGCAGTGACAGCTAGGAGTACCCATGCCACGCGTTCCGGTTGAACCACCACCACCGGTGCCAACAGCTGTTGGCGCCGGCGGGGGCCAGCCCCGAAAAGACGGCACCCATGTCGGCTTCATCCTGCTGCACGACTATTCGATGATCGCGTTTGCCAATGCCGTGGAAACGCTGCGCATGGCCAACTACATCAGCCGCCGCCCCCTGTACCGGTGGACTGTGGTCAACCCCGAACAGGCCAGCGCGGTGGCCAGCAACGGCCTGGCGCTGGCGACAACCGGGGAGCTGGCCGAGCTGGCCGGCTGCGACATGGTTTTTGTCTGCGGCGGCGTCAACATCCGCAGCGTCACGAACGACGGCGTGCGCCAGCTGCTGCGCCGCTGCGCCGCCGGCGGCGCGGTCATGGGCGCGCTGTGCACCGGCTCCTTCGCCCTGGCCAGCGCCGGGCTGCTGGACGGCTATCGCTGCGCCATCCACTGGGAAAACCTGGCGGCCATCAGCGAGGAGTTTCCCAAGGTGCGCTTCGCGCCCGAAGTCTTCATCCTCGACCGCGACCGCATGACCTGCTCGGGCGGCACGGCCCCCCTGCACCTGATGCTGCACCTGATCCGCGGCGCCCACGGCGCCAAGCTGGTGATGGATATCTCCGAACAATTCATCGTGGAGCGGCTGCGCGCCAGCAACGACCGCCAGCGCATCCCGCAGCCCGAATGCATAGGCCCCGGTTACCAGCACCTGACGGAGGCCGCCGAAATCATGGC
>Ga0102595_100403_pt1 | contig 31839 bp, 21 predicted proteins | sample Araplaol_mTSA_r2_2_FD_76864 | JGI IMG/M metagenome (GOLD analysis project Ga0102595, IMG submission 76864) | Arabidopsis root microbial communities from North Carolina, USA - plate scrape MF_Col_mTSA_r2 (SPADES assembly) (version 2) | ecosystem: Host-associated > Plants > Roots > Endosphere...
TTAATTCAAAGCCGCACTATATCACCGGCAAGGGAGTTGATAAATCCACAAAATTATGTGTAGAATTAACCCACACCAGTCGGGGTGTAGCTTAGCCCGGTAGAGCGCTACGTTCGGGACGTAGAGGTCGCACGTTCGAATCGTGTCACCCCGACCAAACAGTTCCTTTAAAAACAGCGGGTTATGCAACCCGCTGTTTTTGTTTGCAGGTCGTCAGTGGCAAATCCGTGGCGCTGACTATTTGACGCTCCTGCGATGGGGAAAACTGTGCCTGATTTAAGGTCGATTTGACCGAAGAGCTAAAAGCTCGATAAATCATGCCCTCTCGCCAACACTACTTACGTATTCCAAGACTTCACAGGAGTACGCTTCATGGCGTCCATCGAAAATCGCTCGCACCACCAGGTCACGGTCAAGAACCGTGACGACCTCACGAAAACCTTCGCCCATAATCAGGTGAAAAAGGCCGAAGCCTACTACCAGCTTCTGCTGTCCCAAAAGTTCAAACCCAAGCTTTCCCGTCTGAACGATCATTTCATCGTCCGGGTCCGCCAGCAGGGCATTCCAGAGCAGGTATTGCACGCGGACTCTTTCGAGCAGGCGGAGCAGATCAAAATGACGTTGAAGGTGGAGCACGGCCGTGGCATGTTCCGCGATTATTCCAAGGGGCAGAACACCACGCTCGCTGAAGCCATGATCCGCTACCTGCAGGAAGTGGCACCTGGTAATAAGAGCTTTGAAGTCGAGGCTTACAAGATCAACGCGATGCTGGAGGATGCCGGCCTCCCACGCCAGTCTATCGCGGAAATCGTCGCCAGCCACCCCAACCCTTGCGACAAGGTCAAAGAGATGAAGATTCGCAAAGAGACCGGCAAAAAGATGCGCCCGGAGCCCTGCTCCGCGACGCAGTTCATCCTGAAGCCTCTCGCCCACATTGAGCCGGATGACTTTACCGATTACGTTAACGAACGTTGCCAAGTAGTGTCGGCCGCGACGGTAGACCGCGAGCTCGACATCTTCTCCGCTATTTGCACCGTCGCTATGAAAACCTGGCGCATCCATCTCCTCGACCACCCGATGGACGGCGTAAAGCGCCCACCATATTTCAATGAACGGGACCGTCGCCTTAAGCCTGAAGAGGAGCAGCGCCTGCTGGATGCCGCATTTGAAGAGGATGAAAAGTGGTCTCAAACTTTCCGCCATGACGAACTGGTCGAATCCGAGCTTCAAGGTATTGAAGGGGGCCCTACCCGCTATCGCTTCTGGCAAACCCGCAAGCAGCTTCTGAGCGAGGCACAAGCCACCGGGGTACACATCCCCATGTACGAATGCTTCGTGCAGTTCCAGCTTATGACCGGCGCCCGGCGCGGTGAATCAATCTCCCTCCTCTGGGCCAACGTCGATCTCGAAGCTCAGACAGCTTTCCTGCCAAACACGAAGAATGGCCGTTCCCGCAAGCTACCGCTGCGCAGCGAACTGGTCGAATTGCTTCGGCAATTGCCACGTACCGGCGAGCGCGTCTTCGAGTTCACCAATGATGCTTTGCGCAAAGCGTGGAAGCGCATGTGCGAGCGCGCCGGGCTTACCGGCGAATTGGAGCTGCATGTGCATGATCTGCGGCACGAGGCCATCTCCCGCGTCGCTGAAATCGGCAGCAACACGCCTGGCGGCTTTTCGCTGCTGGACCTGCAAGCGTTCAGCGGCCACCGCGACGTACGGATGCTGATGCGCTATGCGCACCTGTGTGCACAGGGTTTGGCGAAACGCCTGGACGCAGCATTCAACTCGACTGATACTCACGTAACACGCCATGGGCGGAAGCGTCTCAAGGCAGAAGCGAAAATTTCGGTCAAAGACATCATTGAAGGCGCGGCTGTGGAGCAGCCTGACGGAGCACCAGAGAACCAACCGCATGACCAGGCCGCGACCAGCATCCTCCCTCCACCGGCGGCCGGCGTCCTTTCGATGCCACCGACCGCAACCGATGCCTCCACTCCGTCCGCTGCAAACGTCATTCACGTGACCTTCCGGCGCCAAGCTGCCTAAAAATCTCAGCGTCATTTTAAGCCCGCCAATCTCGGCGGGCTTATTCGAAAACCTCTCCTAATCAGCAGCTAGTTAGTGTATGATTCACTCTAAGCAACTGCAGCCTGTCCGGCTGCGGGCCCCTTGCGTAGGGCATGATGGTTCGACTTCTACACGCACACAATCCATATCCCCGTTGGTAACCCCGACAGTCAACCACAAGGCTTTAAGCGAACCGCCTGTTGACAAGGAGTTATCATGCCCATCGAATATCTCGTTGATCGCATTCGATTTCTTACGCAAGAGCGTAATGTAGCTACACATCAGAAGCGCGGCCGCGGCCTCGTTGCGCGTGTGCTCTTCGATAAGTCTTTCGAACAAGCACTGGCTGCAGAACGCGCTGGCAAACTTGAAGCCCCTGCCATCGACGAAGCCCGCACGCGCTCGCTCCGGGAAAAGTATGGTGCCGACATCGACGTCGTGGTGGAGGCCGCTAAACTCGAGCTTCCGTACTGGCCAGCACCGCTACTAATGTCAGCCACCCAGGCTGTAAAAGCGGGCCTCGTTCCTCCCTTTAAGTCGCTGACTGCGCCGGCACTTGAGCAAATCGACATACAAGCAAGATCGAAGGGAATGGAGCTCGAATGGATATCGCTAAATCCAGGGAATTTGCGGAAAGGCGCGCATTTGCGCTTCGTCCGCACGGGTGGCACATGGTACGCCCTGGAGGATTTACATCTGAAGGATGGTACAACTCGTCTCACCGCCGAATTCAACGGAACGGTCTTCCGTTACCGCGACAAGAACGAAGACGATGGAACGCATCGCTTCCTGGCACATATGTATGTAAACGGTACTTGGCACCTGGGCCCATGCGAGCATTGCCTTGCAGACGAAGGAGAAATGGATATGCCTTGGGCGGTGCTCGCTTTTGGCCCCGCTCCGTATTTCCTGGCGTCAGAAGGCAGCTCCAGCGAGCACGGCAATACCTGGCCGGGAGAAAACAAGTGAGAAATCGATCTGATTTTGAAGCCGGCCATAAAGCAGGCGTGAACGCAGTTCGCCCTCTCTCAGCGTTCGAAATGTCGCACTACGCCGAAGACTTCAAGGTCGGCTACGTGGTTGCCTTGGCAGAGATACATTCAATACGTTGCGCTAGTCCATGGGCAGCGGGTGTCGAGGCAGCAGAGATGGGGCAGCAATACCGAATCCCGTATGCTGTACTTGAACCGCACTTCGACGATCCCGCGAATCCTGAAGTGTTAGATGCGTTGCGCCGAGGATATAACGTCGACGACGAAGACGATGATGACTATTTCGACGACAGCGACTGACCAACAATAGCGGCATATCGTGTCACATACCTTGGCGGCCTACTTGGCCCCCAAGGTGAATCTTGTCGTGAGCCGTTAGCACTCCACGCTTCGCAGCAACTGTGGGAACAACCTGCAGCGCAAGTGGCATTGACCAATCTCCATTGCTACAGAAGCATAATATCTGATACCCTGTAGCAAAACGCTAGCGTTTTTCACACAGGAGTTCCCATGGCTGTTACCAAAACCGAAGTTGTTAGCGTTCGCGTCCCCCCTGATGTGAAGGCTGCCTTGGTCGCTGCGGCGGAGCAGGAGCGGCGTAGTCTGGCTTCCATGGTGGAATTCATGGTGCTGGACTACTGCAAGACCCGGTCAATACCGCTACCCATTTCTGGTAAAGGATTTGCTGATGAACACTCCCTGTCTTTAAAGAACAATAAAACTAAGAAACCCTAAGCATGCTTTCTTTCGCCCCAGGCTCCCGCGTCGTCATCCGTGACGAGGAGTGGCTGATTCGACGCGTCGACCCCTCTACAGACGGTGGTTGGCTCCTCACATGCGACGGCGTTTCGGAGCTTGTGCGTGGTCGCGTTGCACTCTTCCTTACCGAACTAGAAGACCAAATTGAGGTCCTGGACCCTGCAGAGACCAAGCTGATTATAGACGACAGCCCAACTTACACTGCCTCTCTGCTTTACCTAGAAAGTATGCGCCGGCACAGCGTTGCGAACGACGGACGTATCCACCTCGGCCACCGCGGCGTAATGAACTTGGTGCCCTACCAACTTGACCCCGCACTACAGGCATTACGTCAGCCGCGCTCCCGCATCTTGATTGCCGACGCAGTGGGCTTGGGCAAAACACTTGAGGCCGGCGTGCTCGCCACCGAACTCATCCAGCGTGGTCGCGGCAAGCGCATCCTGGTGGTCACCCAGAAGGCTATGCTCACCCAATTCCAGAAGGAATGGTGGAGCCGCTTCTCCATCCCATTGGTGCGGCTGGACTCTGTGGGACTAGCGCGGGTGCGCAACCGCATTCCGGCCAACCACAACCCGTTCAACCACTTCGACCGAAGCATCATCTCCATCGATACACTTAAGAGCAATCTTGAGTACCGCAACTACCTTGAGAATGCGTGGTGGGACATCATCGTAATCGACGAATGCCACAACGTCGCTGCCCGCGCTGGTGAATCAGGTCTGTCGCGCAGGGCCCGTCTGGCGCGCCTGCTGTCCACTCGGTCGGACACTCTCGTTTTGTTATCCGCCACGCCACACGACGGCTCGGCGCGCAGCTTCGCGTCGCTGATGAGCCTGCTGGACCCGACGGCAATTTCCGATCACGAGCACTACACGCCCGAAGACTTCCGCAGCAAGGGCTTGGTTATTCGCCGTTTCAAGAAGGACATCCGCGATCAGGTAGCTACCGATTTCCAAGAGCGCCAGACCAGTTGCCTGCGTGAGAAGGCCTCGGCCATGGAGGAGGCCGCTTATCGCGCGTTGCTTGAGGTGCAGTTCACCCAAGGCGGCAAGCACAAGGCGGGCCGTCAGCAAGAATTGCAGCGAATCGGCATGCAGAAGGCCCTGTTCTCGAGCCCCAAGGCAGCGCTCGAATCCACTCAACGTCGCATGACCTTACTGCAAGGCAAGAGCAGTGTGTCGATTGACGAGCAGACCGAGATTGCGGGACTGGAAGAACTACGCCAAGCCCTGCAGGCCTTGGTGGATGATGTTCAAGCCAAGAGATTCAGCCGCTACCAGAAACTCCTGGACTTACTGCGTTCGGCCAGTTTCGGTTGGAGCAAAGACGGCGCCGACGACCGCCTCGTCATCTTCTCAGAGCGCATCGAAACCTTGAACTGGCTAAAGGATCGCCTCTCTGCCGACCTGCAACTCAAGTCCAAGCAGCTTGAGGTGCTGCACGGCGGCATGACAGACACCGAGCAGCAGGCGCTGGTTGAGCGCTTTGGCCGCCTGGATGACCCGCTGCGCGTGCTGGTGTGCTCCGACGTCGCCAGCGAGGGCTTGAATCTACACTACTTCTGTCACCGGTTGGTCCATTTCGACCTTCCCTGGTCGCTCATGACCTTCCAACAACGGAACGGGCGCGTAGACCGCTATGGACAGAAGCACCAACCGCAAATCATCTACCTGTTCACCGAGACACTGAACGAGAAGATTCGCGGTGACCTGCGTATTCTCGAAATCTTGGAGCGTAAAGACGAGCAGGCCAACTTCAATCTCGGTGACCCCTCGGCCTTCTTGAACGTCTACGACCCCGACAAGGAGATCGAGAAGGTAAGCGACTACATGGTCAGCGGTCTGTCGCCCGAGCAAGTAGAGGCCGCGCTGGACCATGCTGCAGAAGCGAAGAGCCTGGACGAAGGCGCTAACGAAGGTGACTACCTGCTCGAACTTTTCGGCGGTGGTCACGACGTTCCCGATGGCGCAGCCCCTCCTTCGGCGAATACAGACAGCCTCGCCTACATCGACGAGCCGGGCACTCTGTTCGACAGCGACTACCACTACGCCAAGGCTGCCCTCAGTCAGCTCAACCAAGGCCAAACTCTATGCCAGTGGACCTCGCTGGACGCGGAGCGCCTCATTTCGCTGACCGCCCCACGCGACCTACAGGATCGCCTGCGACAGCTACCGCGCGAGGTGCAGGACGACAACGACTACTATGCACTCACTGCCGACCGCCAGCGCATGGCTGAGGCCATCGAGTCCGCCCGCCAAGCCCGTTCCGAGGATGAAACCTGGCCTAAGCTGCACTACCTTTGGCCGCAACACCCCATCGTCGAGTGGCTGGGTGACCGTGTACTCACGCTCTTCGGGCGCCATTGCGCACCGCTGATACAAAGTGCCCAACTACAACCCGGCGAGCAGGCCTTCGTGCTGATGGGCCTAGTGCCCAACCGTAAGGGCCACCCCCTTCTCGTCGAATGGCAAGTTGCCTATCGAGTAGCCGACGAGGCCGGACACGGCGAGTTCTCCCTGCAGCCTTTCGATGCCTTCGTGGCCCGCGTCGGCCTGAAGTCAGGCAAGCTGCCAAACCGTGGGCAACTTGCCGAAGACTCCCCTATCCTGCGGACCATGCAAGCAGCACTACCCAAGGCGGTTGCCGCCATGCACACTCATATGATAGACCGGCAGTCTGCGTTCTCTTCTGAGCTCGATGAGCGCCTGCGCACCACGCTAGCCGAGTTGGAGCGCCTACAAGGCCGACAGGTTGAGCAGCTCACGCTCGAACTGGACCGCCAGTTGGAGACTGTCAAGCGTGGCCGCTTCGAGCACCGCAAACAGCAAATTAACCGCGTGTTCGACGACTACCGTCAATGGGTGCATGACACCCTCACCACCGAACCACAGCCCTGGATTCAAGTTCTGGCTGCCGTAACCAGCACCGGAGTCTAAGCACGATGCCCGTCCTCGAAGCCGTCCACACCTTCGTTGGCATCGCCAACGAGAACGAGTTTTACAGCCACCACTATCTCGCCGAAGTCTTTAAGGGCGACATCAAGGCACGCCTGGATGCCTGGGATGCCACCGAAGCCGACCACCCTAGTGTAGATGAACAGCGTGCCCCGCCCAAGCGCCTGCAATCCTGGGCGCAGCGCTGGTTCAGCTTACGAGGACAACTCCAACGTGCAGCCAGCGATGCCGAACGTTGGCAGCTCTTCACTCAGCTGCAGGCGGGTCTATTGCAAGCCTTAGGCTATCCGCTCCCCGGTAAATTACCCCAACTGCACGAATTCGTGCCCGGTAAGGCGCTGCCAATATGGCAACTAGGCCCAGACGCACAGTCGCCCCGGCTAGCGGTTATACCCGCCTATCAGCCCGGTGCCGAGCAGGACGACCTACTCGACCACAAGCTAATTAGCCTGCTATACAGTGGTATGAACAGCGACGAAGGCATTCCCCGCGCGTTGCAGGGCGAGCCCTGGGCAGAACTGCTAACAGACGCCGTGTTCAGCGCTGACGCGCCGCCGCGTTACCTCGTCCTTGCCGGTCTCGACGAATGGCTGCTGCTGGATCGCTACAAATGGCCCAGCAACCGCGCCCTTCGCTTTAGCTGGACCGACATCCTCGACCGAAAGGACGCCGACACCCTCAAGGCCTGCGCCGCGCTGTTGCACAGGGATTGTCTGGCCCCGGGCACCGGCGCAAGCCTGCTAGAACGCCTGGACGAGAACGCGCATAAGCACGCCTTCGGCGTCAGCGAAGACCTAAAATATGCGCTGCGCGAAGCCATCGAGTTGCTCGGCAACGAGGCCGCCCGCCAGCTCGATGAACAGGCCAGCGGCAGCAAGAAGAGTGTCTACTCTGGCCAGTACAAGCTGGACCCAACCGAACTTAGCCTGGAATGCTTGCGGCTGGTATACCGGCTGCTATTCATGTTCTACATCGAGGCTAGGCCCGAGCTGGGTTATGTACCCATCACCAAGAGCGAGGTCTACCTCAAGGGCTACAGCCTGGAGAGCCTGCGCGACCTGGAGCTTCAGCCACTCGCCACCCCGCATGCGCGCGAGGGGGGCTACTTCGACGCCTCGTTGCGTCGCCTCTTCAAGTTGGTTGCAGAGGGCGTAGGCTTAGCCGGCGCTAACCAAGGACAACTGGGAAGCGTCACGCCAGGCACCGCAAGTATGGTGGCTGGCGCCAAGGAAGGCTTTTCCCTCGCCCCGCTAGACAGCCGTCTGTTTGACGACGACGCACTCCCGCTGCTCAGCAAAGTGCGCTTTCCGAACCACTTGTGGCAACACATCATCAAATTGATGTCGCTCAGCCGAAGCAATGGCAAAGGGCGCCGCAGAGGTCGGGTCAGCTACCAGCTGCTTTCAATCAACCAGCTAGGCGCGGTGTACGAAGCCCTGCTCAGCTACCGTGGTTTCTTCGCTGCCGACGACCTCTACGAAGTGAAACCTGCACTCAAAAAGGGGATTGCCACGACGGAGGAAGACGACGATGTCGGCGATGGCGAGGATGCTGAAGATAACGGCTCTCGCCGCGGCCGCACTGGTAGTGCTGGCGACTCCGAGGCAGATAAACTCGACAATGCATGGTTCGTGCCCACTGGCCGCCTGAATGACTACACTGAGGCAGAACGCGTCTATGACATGGACGACAACGGCCACCGCAAGCTGCGACTTTACCCAAAGGGGAGTTTCATCTATCGCTTAGCTGGGCGCGACAGGCAGAAGAGCGCCAGCTACTACACTCCCCAAGTGCTGACGCAGTGCCTTGTGAAGTACGCGCTGAAGGAGTTACTGGCCTGCGAGAACGGTCGCGTGAAGAAAGCGGACGACATCCTTACTCTCACAGTATGCGAACCGGCCATGGGCAGCGCGGCCTTCTTGAACGAAGCGGTCAACCAGCTTGCCGACGCTTATTTAGAACGCAAGCAGCAGGAACTTGGAAAGCGCATCCCGCATGACGAGTACCCGCAGGAGTTGCAAAAGGTACGCATGGTGCTCGCCGACCGTAATGTGTTCGGCGTGGACTTGAATCCAGTGGCGGTGGAGCTTGCCGAGGTGTCCCTGTGGCTTAACGCCATATATGGCGAGCCCACCGAAGACGAACAGGGCAACCCGCTGCCGCTGAAGCCAGCTCGTGTGCCGTGGTTCGGCTATCAGCTTTTCCCAGGCAACAGCCTCATCGGTGCTCGACGGCAGGTATATGCCGCCACTTGTGTCGTTAAGGGAGCCAAGCCCGCTTGGCACGAGGAGCCCCCGCGCAAGGTAACGGCTAGCGAACCGCGTCTGGACAGCGACATCTGGCACTTCCTGTTACCCGACCCGGGCATGGCGAATTACGCCGACAGAGACGCCAAGAAGCTCTACCCTGACGACTTCGCTCGTTTGAAGACTTGGCGCAAGGCCTTCAACGCACCGCTAGCCACACACGAAGTGGCGCGGCTGCAGCAACTGAGCAGCAAGGTGGATGAGCTGTGGGCCGAGCACACCCAAGCGCTGGCTCGCGACCGTGCACTCACAGAAGACCCTTTGGATGTGTGGCCGCACCGTCAGAGAACACATGGTCAGCAAAGCGACGAGCCTACAGCTCTGTCACGAGCCCAAAAGGAAAGCATCCGTCGTCAGAACCTGATGAACGAAGACGGCGACTTGGCTACTCCTTTCCGTCGCCTAAAGCTGGTGATGGACTATTGGTGCACGCTTTGGTTTTGGCCCATAACCGAAAGCGAGAGTCTTCCCAGCCGCGAAGCTTGGTGGTTAGAAGTCGGCGCAATCCTGGAAGGCAGCATCGTCGACATCGCGCCACAGACGGAACTGGACCTGCAGCATACGACCATGAAATCGCAGGTGCTGGTGCCCGAGGTGCAGCCTAGCTTCGAGGGCTTCGAGACGCAGATGTCCCTGCAGCAGGTGACAGACCAGCCCAGCCTACACGACCGATTTGGGCAACTGCGCATCAAGCGGTTACGCGAGCACTTTCCACGCATTCCCATGGTTGAAATCATAGCCGCGCAGCGGCGCTTCATGCACTGGGAGCTTTACTTTGCCGATGTGCTGCTTCAGCGCGGTGGGTTTGACCTCATCTTAGGGAATCCGCCCTGGTTGAAGGTTGAATGGAATGAAGCTGGCGTTCTAGGTGAATTCAATCCGTTATTCGCCATTCGCAATTTCAGCGCTACGGAGCTGACGAAGGAACGCGAGCAGGCCTTTGCCCGTCATGACGGTCTGAAGGCGGCTTGGACTGCAGAACTGGAGGAAGCCGAGGGTACGCAAAATATACTGAACGCGGTGCAAAGCTACCCGTTGCTTAAAGGCGTGCAAACCAACCTGTACAAATGTTTCATGCCACTGGCCTGGGGACTTAACGGGCCACAAGGCGTCACTGGGCTGCTGCACCCGGAAGGGCCTTACGACGACCCCAAGGGCGGGGCGCTGAGAGCTGCAATGTACGGCCGGCTTAGGTCACTCTTTGCTTTCCAGAACGAGTTCAAGCTATTCCCAATTGGGAACCGCGAAACCTTCGCCGTCAACATCTATGGCAAGCCAAAGCCTGAGCCCGCCTTTTCCCAGTTGGCAAATCTCTACACCCCGGCGACCGTTGACGCTTGCCACCAGCATGATGGTTCTGGATTGGCCGGAGGTATCAAGAACGACGATGGTCAATGGAACACAGCAGGCCACGCTGACCGTATTGTGCACGTGGACGGCTCAATGCTTGTAACTTTCGCGCAGCTCTACGACGCACCGGGTACGCATCCGACCCAAGCCCGCTTGCCGGCCTTGCATGCAGGGGCGTTGGCTAGTGTGTTGAAAAAGCTCGCCACTTGGCCGCGGCGGTTCGCGGACCTAGGCGAGAGTTACGTCTCCACCGAGATGTGGCACGAAACCGTGCAGCAGCAAGACGGCACCATCACTCGACGCCCCTCCAGCGACCCAGGCTTTTCCGCCACTCCCGAGGACTGGGTACTCTCCGGCCCGCACTTCTTCGTGGCGACTCCGTTCAACAAGACGCCCAAGCAGGTCTGTGAGACTCATAAGGCATACGACAACATCGACCTGGAAAATCTGCCCGAAGACTACTTGCCGCGCACTAACTACCGGCCGATGACTGACCGGGCCGAGTACCTGCGACGAACTCCTCGAGTGAGTTGGCTGGAGCACGGCGAGGCAATCCCTAAGCCAGTTACGGACTACTTCCGGCTGGTCAACCGCGAAATGATTAGCTCAGCCATGGAGCGCACTCATATCGTTACCTTGTTACCACCGGGTGCCGCACATATCAATACGCTTCTTGGTCATGCGTTCCGTGATAAGCGCGACCTATGCGGCGCACTGGCGTATGCACAGTCGTTGTTAACCGACTTCCGCGTCAAGTCCACAGGCATGGGGCACGCAAATACCACGCTGGTCGGCCAGTTGCCCATACCGAAGTCTTGGAAACCCGACGTAGTAGCGCGGACGCTTGCTCTGAACTGCCTCACCACCCACTATGCCCCGCTGTGGGACGAAGTCTACGACCTCGAATTCGCCGAACAACGATGGAGCCAGCCCGCCAACCCGCGCCTGCCGCAGGACTTCTGGAATGATCTCACCGGCACTTGGTCGCGTGGCTGTGCTCTGCGCAGCGACTATGCGCGCCGCATGGCGTTAGTAGAAATCGACGTGCTGGTTGCCCAAGCCTTGGGCCTGACACTTGACGAGCTTTTGCTCATCTACCGTGTGCAGTTCCCGGTGATGCAGGGCTACGAGCGCGACACTTGGTACGATATCCGCGGCCGTATCGTCTTCACCAACAGCAAAGGCCTAGCAGGGGTTGGCCTGCAGCGCAAGGGTGGAAGCAAGACCCCCAGAACGCGCATCCAGACTCCCGATGGAAAAACCCATGAAGGCAACTTCGGCTGGGATGACCTCTGGACTTATCCCGATAAGGTCGCAGGTACTCCTGTTGGTAACGCCTCCGCCGGCCAAGCCAAGGTTCCCGACGGCACCGTCATCACCCAATGGGTCGTCGACGACTCTCTACCCAGTGGCCCTCGCACCGTGGAGCGCCGCTACGTCGCGCCGTTTGCTCGCGCTAACAGAGAGGAAGACTACCGTTCGGCTTGGAGGTTCTTTGCTACATCACACACTGAAAGGGCGAGTTCATGAGCAACGCGTCTGCCAAGGCGCCACTGACCTTGATGGTTTCATCCACGGTCTACGGAATTGAAGAGCTACTAGAGAAGATATACGCTACGCTGACTGGATTCGGCTATGAAGTATGGATGTCCCACAAAGGCACTCTTCCTGTCAGTTCCACCCGCACGGCGTTTGAGAACTGCTTGCATGGGGTGGAGCAATGCGACCTTTTTCTCAGCTTGATTACGCCACAATACGGTTCTGGTGTCGCGAGCAAAGGGGACTTGTCCATCACGCATCAGGAATTGCTGAAGGCTATTGAGCTGAACAAGCCGCGCTGGGTGCTGGCGCATGACCAAGTGGTGTTTGCGCGTACTCTGATGATGAGTTTGGGCCACGACACTGCCGCAAAGCGGGCTGCGCTGCCTCTGAAGAAGAACAAAGTTATTGATGACCTTCGAGTCATCGACATGTATGAAGCCGCCATTCGACACGATGTGCAGGTGCCCGACCGTAAAGGCAACTGGGTGCAGAAGTTCCTGAATCCAGATGATGCCTTGCTCTACGCAACCTCACAGTTTTTCCGCTATCAAGAGGCCGAACGATTCGTGGCCGAGCACTTGAGCGATTTAAAGGCGGTGGCAAGCAAGTTGGATGAGAGGAAGAAGCCATGATCAGTGATGTTTTGCTACAGCAGATTGCCCAAGGCGAAGGACCCCATACCGAGTTCAAAACCAGCGCGATGAATGTTGATGCACTGGCAGAAGTGGTGTGCGCATTCTTGAACACAAACGGTGGCACGGTGTTCTGTGGTGTCAGCGATAAGGGCGAGGTCGTCGGTCTTCCTCAAGCTGAGAGGGACTCGCCAATCCTGAACCGCATACACCAAGCACTTGCGGAACGGCTGACGCCGTCCGCTTTGTTCACTGTGAGCATCGACTCGCTGGAAGGCGAGAGCGTCCTGACCATCGAGGTGCCTGAAGGTAAGGATCGCCCCTATGTGTGTTCAGGGCGCGTCATGCTTCGCCGAGGCAGCCGTACGCTGCCCGCCGATGCCTCGGCCCTACGCGAGATGGTGCAAACCAAGGCGGTTAGTGCGGAGCGATGGGAACGTCGTCCGTCGCTCGCCATGGAAGAGTCCGATCTGGACCACGAAGAAGTTCAAGCGCTGGTCAGAGAGGCTGGCGCATCTGAGAGGCTTCGCTTTGAAGAGGCAGATGACGACGACGCTGTGCTGTACAAATTGGGCTTGGCCAGCTCCCGTGGCTACACGCAGGGTGCCGATGTGCTGTTTGCGCGAAATCCAGCACAACGTCATCCGCAGGCACGGGTTAGGCTGATTCGGTTCGAGGCCGCCGAGAAGACGGGAGCCAAGTATTTAGATGATCGACAGCTGCAAGGGCCGCTAGTAAGCGTACTTCATCAGGCGTTTGACTGGATTCGCGGACATCTTCCTATGGAGCAGCGCTTTGACGCAGATGCCAAGGCTCCCCTAGCTCGCCAGGCGCGACTGGCCTACCCGGAAACGGCGCTACGCGAAGGCCTCGTCAACGCGTTTGCGCATCGCGACTATGCCAGCTTTTCCGGAGGGTTGACGATCAGTTTGCATACAGACCGCATTGAGATTTGGAATGCAGGACGGCTACCAGATGGCCTGACGCCAGCCGTCCTCAAGCGGAATCACCCGTCACTGCCTGCCAATCCTGATATGGCTCAGGTGCTCTACCTGCGAGGGCTAATGGAGCGCATCGGTCGCGGTACGCAGAAGATCATCCAGGCGTGTGAGGACCATGGACTTCGACCGCCACAGTGGGAGGACCGGGAAACAGGTGTAACTTTGACGCTTTGGGGGCCTGGCGGAGCGAAGGCAAGCGAAGCGTCGCTCAATAGCCGACAGAAGGCTCTGATGGACGCAATCAAGCCCGACGAAGTCATTCGGCCGGCCGAGTACCGGGAACGGTTCGCGGCGAAGGTGTCTGAGCGACAGGCGCGTCGAGACCTGGTCGGACTGGAGGAACTCGGGCTGCTACGCGTGGAGGGCGGAGGAGCCGCGACCGTCTATGTCCGGACGAATCGGACATGAGTGCCGACACACCGGACATGAAGCGGACATTAAAACTCATCACGGTTGCCCGCCCGGTTGACAACCAGGCCACTAAGCCTTTGATTTTCATCATAGAATCGGCACCGCTTACCTTCCCCTCACAACTCCAACTTGTGTCGAACCGGACACCAATCGGACATTGTCCGGTTCCCTGCTGAAAGCTTTACACCATGTTGCCATCTCTTCTAGCCCGCGATATCCAGACCGGATTGAAACAGTTTCTCGTTTCAGGCTTTGAGCCAGCTGACGCGTTCATGCATGGCCTGATGAGCCGCTTTACTGAGGACGAGAAAGCCTGGCTAAAGGGTCCCTATGTGCAGATGGGCCTGCCCTTCATGGCGGGCTCGGCGGGAAGAGCTTTCTTCAAGACCTTCGAGACTGAACACCCTTGTTACTACCATCAAGAGCTGGCGTGGAAGCGGCTGTCCAGCCAGCACCAAGCAACCAGCACGTTGGTGGCTACCGGCACAGGCTCAGGCAAGACCGAGTGCTTTCTGTTCCCATTGCTGGATCATTGTGCGCGAGCGAGGGTTGCTGGCGAAGCCGGCATCAAAGCGCTAGTAATCTACCCGATGAACGCATTGGCCACCGACCAGGCCCGGCGCATTGCCGCATTGGTAGCGCAGGTACCCGCGTTCGCCGGGCTACGCGTGGGCCTGTATGTGGGCGGCAACGCAGGCAAGCCTGGCGAAGGCATGGTGATGACACCCACCAGTGTCATCACTGACCGCGACACGATGCGCAAACATCCGCCGGACATCCTACTGACCAACTACAAGATGTTGGACTACCTGATGCTACGCCCCAAGGATCGTGAGCTCTGGGCACGCAATACGCCCACCACGCTACGTTACGTGGTGGTGGACGAACTACATACCTTCGACGGAGCTCAAGGCACCGACTTAGCCTTACTACTCCGGCGCCTGCGCGCGCGCCTGCAGGCGCCCGAAGGGCAACTCATCTACGCGGGTACCTCGGCGACACTGGGTGGATCATCCGATACAACACCCTTGCGCGAATATGCGCAGCAGGTGTTTGGCGTGCCTTTCGAGCCCGAGGCGGTAGTGACGGAAAACCGCCTGTCAGTCGACGCTTTCTTGGATGACTCCATGGTGGACCACATGTTCATTTGGCGCCCCGAGCTGGATGCAGTGCTGCAGCCGTCTCTCTACACCACGCCGACGCACGCGGTACAAGCTTGGTTCGGCGCGTTCTTCCCTGGCCTGACTCAGCCAGCTAACCAGGACGAAGTGGCGTCAATCGCTTGGCGTAAAGCATTGGGGCAGCATCTCAAGTGCCATCAACTCTTCGTCAATCTACTGCGGCTGATGAAGAGCGGCGTAGTCAGTTACGACGGGCTTGAGGATGCCTTCGTCCGCAACATGCCGGCAGCTACCCGGGGACAGGTGGCCCGTGTGTTGGATGCGCTGCTCGTGCTGGTGGCTTGGGCAATGCGAGAGGGGAGCCAGCCCTTAGTGACTCTACGTGTGCAGTTGTGGGTGCGCGAGCTGCGCCGTATGGTGGCCAAACTTGCGCTGGACCCGGGGGACGTCTGTCTGCGCAGCGAGCGCGACCTGCCGGGTGAGCGCGATGGCGTCTACTTGCCAATGGTGCAGTGCAGCCAGTGTCGCACCACGGGCTGGTTGTCGCGGCTGGTACAGGGTAGTAGCAAGCTCTCAACCAAGCTAGACGAAATTTACAACACCTGGTTCTCGCGCCGGCCTGAGGCGGCACGGCTGTACGCCGCCAAGAGCCTCGGCAGGTCGCATGTACAAGGCTTGCACCAATACGCCTGCGTGGCCTGCGGGAACATCCAAGCCGGAGACGGTGCTTGCCTAGCCTGTGCCCACCAAGAGTTGCTGTACGTCTTTCAAGTAACAGCGCAGCGCTCACAAGTGGTCGGCAATGCCCAGTTCACCCGACATGACGACGCATGCCCGAGTTGTGGGGAGCGCGATGAGCTGCTGCTGCTCGGAGCACGAAATGCCACGCTGGGCTCGCAAGTGGTGGAGGCCAGCTGGGCTAGCTTATTCAACGACGATAAGAAGCTGATTGCCTTCTCGGATTCGGTGCAGGACGCGGCCCACCGGGCCGGCTTTTTCGGCGCACGCACTTGGCAGAATAATGTGCGCACGGCCTGGGCACATGTGCTCGATGAGCTTGGTGTAGTACGCATGCCATGGTCGGACTTGCTAGCAAAAGCGGACCAGCGCTTCGACGATTCCAGCTCAGTGCTGCATATGGTTCCAGAGACGTTGGTGGCCGAATTCCTGGCACCAAACATGAACTGGCAGCACGACTGGACGGTCGAGTTACTTGGGAAGGGACTACTGCCTACAACGTCGCGCCTACCGACAAAGGTGCGTAAGCGTATGCTGTGGCAGCTGTTCAGCGACGTGAGCTACCAAAGTCAACGCGGGCGCACACTGGAACGCATCGGCAAGGTGACAATATCGGTACCGTGGGAGCGGGTGCAAGAGGCCGGTACAGCCCTACTGCCCCATCTGCGCGAGGAATTCGGTGCACATGGCCTGGACCTGAGCGTGCTTTGCCAATGGATGTGGGGCACCTTGGCCCACATGCGGCGCCGCGGCGGGGTGATGCACCCAGAAATGGTGGCCTACGCTGCGGACGGCAATGTTTGGCAATTCTCCAAAGGCGGTGGCCGAGGTGAGTGGATGCCCAAGATGGGTGAGCACACTCCTCGTCCGATATTCCTGACCTTGGGCAAGCAAGCCGGATTCGACAAGCTAACCGGCAGTCGGCCCACTTGGTATGACCGCTGGGCGGCGGCCGCCCTTGGCCAGCAGATGTTGTTGGCCAAGGGCATGGCTGTCGACCTGTACGGCGCGGCTTTTTCGGCGCTTGAAAAAGCCGGCATCCTGCTGCGCACGTCCCACCATCAGGGCGACACCCTGGCGCTGAATCCGGACGCGCTGGAAGTCGACACCGAGTTAGCCTTCATCTCGACAATAGGTAGCAAGCGCAAACTGACAGTGCCTCGGCGCGACGCCAATCAGCTGCTGGGAATGCCTTGCTTGGATGCGGTAGAGTCTACCTACGAGCAGCTCATCCCCGATGCGACCGACTGGTGGGCTCGGCGCTTCAGCCAAGGCGACCTGCGTCGCGTGATTGCCGCCGAGCATACTAGCCTACTGGACCGACAGGAACGCGAGGCACTTGAGCAGCGTTTCAAGGACAAGAAGCCGCGTCCCTGGTACGAAAACCTGCTGTCGGCTACTCCCACGCTGGAGATGGGCGTGGACATTGGCGACCTCTCGTCGGTGCTCTTGTGTTCAGTCCCGCCTAATCAGGCCAGCTTCCTGCAGCGCATAGGCCGGGCAGGTCGGCGCGATGGCAATGCCATGACAACCACGCTGGCCGATGGGAACAGCCCGCACGACCTGTACTTCTTCGCCGAGACCGAGGAGATGATTGCCGGCGCGGTGGAGCCGCCGGGCGTCTTCTTGCAGGCCGCCGAAGTGCTGCGTCGGCAACTCTTCGCGTTCTGCATGGATGACTGGGTGTCCAGCTTGACCAACGTCAACGCCTTGCCGGACAAGACTTCGCAAGCCTTGGACGCGATGGAGCAAGCCAAACAGGACCGCTACCCCTTCATCTTCTGTGACCATGTGCTAAAGAACGAGCAGCGCCTTTTCGAGAGTTTTATGGCCCTGCTGGGCAAGGACGTCGATGATGTGATTCGCGCCCGACTTTCGGACTTCATGCAGGGCCAGGGCGAAGCCGATGGCCTGCGCACACGGTTGACCAAAGCGCTCGAAGAGCTAGTCGAGGAGCGCAGAACGTACAAGAAGCGCAAGGACGAACTTGACAAGGCCAAGACTAAGGCCCAACAGAAGCCGCAGGACGAGGCCACCCTAAATGAAATCGACAACCTGTTGCGCGAGCGCGACAAGATGCTCGAGCTCATTAAGGAAATCAATGGTCGCGACCTGCTAGGCACGCTCACCGATGCTGGCCTCATTCCAAACTACGCCTTCCCGGAATCTGGCATCCAGCTGAAGTCAGTGCTATGGCGTAAGCGCGGAGAAGATGAGCCTGGCCAAGGAGCTTACGTGGCTCTGGCCACACAGAAGTATGAGCGCCCTGCGCAGTCGGCACTATCGGAGTTCGCACCAGAAAACCGCTTCTATGCCAACCAGCGGCGGGTTGAGGTTGACCAAATCAACATGAACCTAGCCAAGACGGAAGACTGGCGTTTCTGCCCTAGTTGCCACCACATGCAGAACCTGTCGGTGGAGTCAGACGTGCATGCCACTTGCCCGAACTGTGGTGACTCGATGTGGTCGGACGGTGGGCAGAAGCAAACGCTGCTGCGTTTCCGCCAAGCGATTGCGAACAGTAACGACACCGACGTGCGCATCGACGACAGTTCCGAGGACCGCGAACCCAGGTATTACGTGCGGCAACTGATGGCCGACTTTCGGCCAACGCACATCCGCGAGGGATGGCAGATTCCCACCGGTGGTACGCCGTTCGGCTTCGAATTCATCTCGAGGGTGACCTTCCGCGACGTCAATTTCGGCGAACTGACCAAACCCGGCGATGCCTTCAAAGTGGCGGACAAGGAGTCTCAGCGCCCGGGATTCAAGCTCTGCAAACACTGTGGCAAGGTGCAGAAACTGCCTCGCCGAGGCGCCGGTACGGCCGAGCAAAGCCATAGCTTCGACTGCCCGAAGCATGGCAATAACGACTTGGCCAACCTGTTAGACTGCCTTTATCTGTATCGCGAGTTTGAGTCCGAGGCGCTGCGCATATTGGTGCCTTACACCAAGAACGGCGTGGATGAAAAAGTGGTGCAGTCCTTCATGGCAGCTGTGCAACTGGGCCTTAAGCGCCGATTCGGTGGAAAGGTGGACCACTTGCGCATGGTGCTTCAGGATGAGCCCGGCAAGGACGGGGGGCCACGAAAACACTATGTGATGCTCTATGACTCGGTGCCTGGGGGAACCGGCTACCTGCACCAGCTTCTGGCCCATGACGCGAAGACCCTGGCGGACGTGCTGCGCATGGCGCTCGACGCCCTGAGTGGCTGCTCGTGCAACCAAGACCCAGAGAAAGACGGCTGTTATCGCTGCCTGTATCAGTACCGCCTGGGACGCAACATGGAACTGGTATCGCGTGACAATGCCAAGGCCGTGCTGACAGAGCTTGTCGGGTCTTTAGCCTCGATGGAGCGGGTCAAAACCATCTCGGACATCTACATCAACCCGAACTTCGATTCGGTACTCGAGGCACGATTCATCGAGAGCCTGAAAAAGTTGAGCGGTGTGGGTGGGCTGCCGACCGTCAAACTGGTGCAGGATATCGTTCACGGTAAGTCGGGCTATTTGCTGGAAGTGGGCAACCAGCGCTACCGCGTCGAGCCGCAGTGCGACCTGAACAGCGATTTTGGCGTGGAGGTACCGAGCAAGCCCGATTTCGTCATCTGGCCATGGGCCTCGGGAACCAAGCGCCGGCCGGTGGCCGTGTTCTGCGACGGCTGGACATATCACAAGGATTGCATGCGAGAGGACGGGGCTAAGCGCAGCGCCATTGTGGCCAGCGGTAAGTTCTGGACCTGGTCAGTGACGCATCAGGATGTCGCCGCAGCCATCGACGGCAATACCGATTCCGACCAGGACCCGGCAACTGTAGCGCTTGCGCGGCACGACGGCAGCAAGGCACCGCCATCGGTGCCGCGCGCCCAGGAGAAGGCTTTCACCCAGCATGCCGTAGCACGGTTGCTGCACTGGCTAGCGACGGGGCCGAGCACAACCGAACAAGACGTCGCGGTGGAAACGCAACAGCGCAACGCAGCTTGGTTGGGCTTTCTGATGGTCCCTTCGACAGCGGACGATAAAGCAGCAGCGGACGCCCAAAGGGCACCATGGTTGCCGCAACTTCCATTGCACATCCGCGAGCCGGGGTCGGGATTCGCGCCGGTGACGTCCAAAGCGAACGGTGCGACCAGCGTCGTGGGCTGGTGGCCGATGCTGCTCGCCAAGGGAATCCCATCCAATGCCGACTGGCGAGCTCCTGGGATAGTGCTGCTCGACGCCGCAGCCGCAGCTGATGGGGAGGCGCTTCACCTTGCTTGGCGCCGCTGGCTCCAGTTGTTCAACGTCGCGCAGTTCCTACCCGGTATGTATCTGGTTACCGCTGATGGCTTAACCGCCCACGACTACGACGGTCTAGGCACGGTGAGCGCTGGCATCCCCCCCGCACAACCAGCCGCAGTGGGTGCGATCAACGCTGCGTGGCACGCGGTGGTGGAGCAAACGCTGGATGCGCTAGTACCTGGATTCAAACGATTGGCCCAAACCGGTATCGAGCCGCCTGAGGTAGGCCTTGAGTTGGCCGACTCTCAAGGCCGTGTGTTGGCGGACTGCGAATTGGCGTGGGCGCAGGGGAAGCTAGTCGTTCTACGCCCGGACCAAGCAGACTTGGTTGAGGTTTGGGGCGGAGAAAACTGGAAGGTGGTGCTGCTGGACGACGGGCTGAGCCTTGTCGGCGGGGCGCCCTGGGAGGCTGCCGTCGCAGCCGGCATGGAACTCGAACTTACGATGAAAGAAGGAGGGGTAGTATGAGTCTCAAACCCAAGGTGGCTCTGTCGCAGGATTTCCTGCTGCAGTTGGCCAAACTGCCGTCCAGCATCCAGTCCAAGGTGATGAAGTGGGCCATCCAGTTCCAGTCGGACCCAACTAGTTCTGGCATCAATTACGAAAACATCAACGGCGCCCGGGACTCGAACCTGAAGTCGGTAAGGCTAGACCGCGACTGGCGCGGCATCGTCTTTAAGCCCAGCAGTGGCGATGTATACGTATTGTTGTATGTCGACCATCACGATGACGCCTACCGCTGGGCCGAGAACCGTAGGCTGACCATCAACCCGGTGACGGGAGCGATGCAGATGGTGGTGGTCGAGAGCGTAACTCAGGTCGAAGTCCCGCAGCCGAAGCCTGTACCGGTCGCACCGGCCGCAACCGAGCCGACAGTCGATACTCCACAGCCGCTCTTCGCAAGCTTCAGTGATCGCGAACTTATCAGCATCGGCGTGCCAGAAGAAATGCTGCTGGAAGTGCGGTCGCTGATGTCAGAGCCGCAGCTCGACGCGCTGCAAGGTCGTCTACCCGTGGAGGGATACGAGGGTCTCTTCCTCGTGGTCGCCGGCGACTCAATCAGTCAGGTACTCAATGCACGCGAGACACGGGTGGATCGCAATGTCGACACAACCGACTTCGCGACGGCATTGGAGACTCCGGAATCCCAGTCGCGCTTCGTCATAGTCGACGATGACCAGGCTATGTTGGCCATTATGAATGCCCCGCTGGCCCAGTGGCGCGTATTCCTCCATCCGACTCAACAAAAGCTAGCCTCGGGCAACCGCAGCGGTCCTGTACGAGTGCTCGGCGGAGCAGGTACTGGTAAGACGGTACTCGCAATGCATAGAGCAAAGTGGCTAGCGGACAATCGGACGCCGGTCGGAAAGAAGGTGCTCTTCACAACATTCACCAAGAACCTGGCGAGCGACATCGAGCAGAACCTGCGCACACTGTGCAGTGCCACCACGCTAGCCAAACTGGAGGTACGGAACCTTGACGCATGGGTGTACAGCTTCATGCGCAGCCGCAAGCTCGAGCATCGTATCGTGTATGACCGCAAGCAAGATGCAGCTCTACAAGCTTGGGAGGCCGCAATGGCGGTGCGCGACACAACGCTTGACTTGCCCGACAACTTCTACGAGCAGGAGCTTGAGCAGGTAGTGCTGGCGCAAGGCATCACCACTCGTGACCAGTACAGGACTGCACGTCGCACAGGACGTGAGAACGTGTTGAGCCGCGCCAAGCGTGATGTTATCTGGCCGGTTTTCGAGGAGTATCGAGGCCAGTTGAGCTCACGGAAACTGAAAGAGGTCGACGACGCCTACCGCGAAGTTGCTGACTTGTTATTAGCCGAAGGGAAGCAGCAAGCGGACTACAGCGCCGTCATCATCGACGAAACTCAAGACTTCGGGCCACAGGCGCTACGGCTACTGAGAGCAATAATCCCGCCGGGGGATAACGACCTCTTCTTCGTAGGCGATGGGCATCAGCGTATCTATAGCAGACACCGAGCCGGGATGAGCAAGTGCGGCATCGACATTCGTGGCCGAGCGCGTAAGCTCTACCTGAACTACCGCACAACCGACGAGATTCGCCGCCAGGCCGTAGCGCTTTTAGAGGGCTGTGAAGTGGATGACCTCGACGATGGCCACGATGAAACTCGCCGATACAAGTCATTGTCGCATGGGCCAGCACCCAGTATGGTCAGTGTCGACGGCATTGAGGCAGCAACCTCAGAGGTCATTGGCTTCATCAACGTATTCCGTGAGGGTAAAGGTGACGGCGAAGCATCGTCCGTGTGCGTAATCGCATCCAGCGAGAAGAACCGCGAAGCGCTAGCGAAACAAGTGCAGGGAGCTGGCCTTTCGTGCGTCACCATCACAGCGCAGACTAACCACTCGGATAGCAGGGACGTGGTGCACTTTGCCACTATGCATCGTGCCAAAGGACTAGAGTTCGATGCAGTCATCGTGGTTGCGCCAGATTCCTACTTCGGCGCGCCGGAAGTAACAGGAAGTCAGCGTCGACTCATGTATGTAGCATTAACAAGGGCGAAACGGGCCGCCGCTTTAATTCGGCTCCATTAATGACTGTCACGTCCGTCCAATCGGCGCCCGCAGCATAGCCTGCAAAGCGCCGAGCGGACTGCTGCCGCCCACCGCCATATTTTTTTGGCGAACACGAAAGTCAACAACTTTAAGGCGATTGAGCAAATTGAGCCTCGTATCTTGCGAACGAGTCGTCCATCCGTAAGTGCGCATAATTCGCGAGGACTGTCGCCAGACTGTCGTTCAAGAGCTCGGCCACAGTTAGAAAATCCCCAGGATTTTTACGCAGCCAATTTGTGGCAACGAGGTGCCGAAACGCGTGTGGTCCAAAGCCGGGCGAACCAGGTATGTATCGCCGGGTCAACCGCAAAATAGTCTTGGACATCTCCTTCCAAACTCCCCCCTGCTTGTCACCAACAAACAAATACTGGCTACTCTTCCCCGCCAACAAAGTATCTCGATATTCCTCCACATACTCATCCAAGAGTGGCTTTACCCAATCCGCCACCTTCACGCTATAAGTTTGAGGCTTAGAGGCGCCATTTTTCAGCTGATTGGACTGGAGCATGATTCGCCAGCCAGACGTCGCGTTTCCTCGAATTGAGCCTTGCCCATTAGGCAACAACGTAAGAGACGCAATTGTGCGAATGCGTAGCGGATTCGAAAGTAAGATCGATAATAGAAGCGCGTTTCGCTTATGGCGCGCTTCGACGAGTCCACCGGGCGGACTTTCGGCCGCATCTTCTTGGATTCGCTTGATTGCATCTCTGATAGGTCCAAAAGGATTAGGCAAAGCGAGAAGGTCAGCAATTGGCTCTTCCGGGTTTCGACTCACGCCTGTCGAGCCACGGATATAGTCGCGCAAGAATTTATGGCTCTTCTCACACATCTTTTGCCACTCTTCATCGCTCTTCGGTCGATATTCTTCTGGAAGTTTTATCCGGAATTGAGCCGGCTGCTGCCATAAATACCCGCTATTAGGGCGCAGTAAGCTAGCCATAAAGCTAGCAAATACTTGTTGCCCTTTATGGCGAACGCCGTCTGACTGATCGGTCAGCCACTGAAGGTAGCACTCGAGTGCGCTTGGATGCGCGCAGAATGCCATGGTCTGAGTTGGCGTGCTTGCCCACGAGAGCCCGCCCATTTCTGGCTGCAGCCGGATAATTACACCAAGAAAGTGACGCAATTTCTGAAGGAACATCTCGGCCGAAGGACACGCCATGAGACCGCGAGTCGCGAATTCACTGGTTGTCAATGACATGGACTTGGGAATCATTCGCCATTGACCTTTGCCATGCCGTTCCAAAGAGGGGAAACCGGACACTTTGTATTTAAAGAAATCCCACCATTCAAATAGGAGCGATTCGCTCAACTCCTGCTCGGAAAGGCCCAAACCACGCTTAGTTCGCTCCACAAGACGCGTGCGATACGCAAGTACGTTGGGAATGATCGAGTCACCTGGAGGTACTTGATCGATAAGACGAACAAGCGCATCACGCTCAAGACCTAACCGAGACTCAAGACGCCGGACTGCGGGAAGAGTGTCCGGTCGAGGCCTGGCCCCACCAAGCCATCGCGATAGCGTTGCGGGAGATACTCCGGCTTGCTTAGCTAACGTCTTCGGGGATACATCAGCCGCTGCGACATGCTGACGGAGCTGTTCCGTAAAAGTTCCCTGGTTCTTTTTGCTACGGCGTTGAGTCTCACGCTGATCGTACAACCGCCGGAGAGTCTTCAGCTGTCGAGCCCGGTCAGCACGGGTGCGGGGGGACACTTGAATACTCGCCAGATAATCACGAAGCCGCGTGTCAAAACTACTGGAGAGCTCCAGTCCGATGTTCCCATCGACCGTTTTACCGCAGAATGCCAGGAACCCGTTCAGAGCACTGAGATAGTTGCGGAACTGCTGCAACGCGGACGGATTTTCTTTCTCGTCAAGGTCGACGTGAGATTTGAGCGCCTCAATGAGATCGCTATAAGGTACTGCCATTATGAGCTCCGGTGAAGTGGAGCTCGCAAAGACGCTGCTGTATCGATGACTGATAACGTTAATGGGAATAACGCCATAATAACGTGATGATTTTAACTCTTTGATATTGCTCATATTTTTCCTCGCACAAATACCTCTGGATTAAAAGTCCGTTGGTCTCAATAGCGTTATTGCGAGCTTATAACCGGTATAGCGCAAAGCCGAAATCTGCTGAGTAATCAGCATTTCGAAGAACTCAAAGCGCAGCGGGGAAATTTTGAGATAACAGGTAATCGTCCGCCTGGAAGGCATCTAAAATGCTGAGAGAGAAGGCCGATGAAGCGCACGAGCTCTCGTGTCCGCGCCACGTAAACCTGTGCTCGAGGGGCATCGCAAGCATTTTCACTTGCCTGAACCCGGGAAGATACGGCAACTATGCTGGAGGAAAGTGCTCTTTACTCGCTCGACGCCACTTTCATTCAGGATGACAGCATCGTCATGATCCGGCAGCTGATGCCAACTGCCCTCCGGCCTACTGGCTAAGCTGGGCACAGAAATAGCGGAAAAGATTGAAGAGTGCCGAGTTCAAGCAGACCCGGATGGCCACATTGACAGTCAGTTCGAGGAGGTTTCTGATTCGGTAGCATCACTCTGCCCCAGCCTCACAAAACGGACGATGTCCGTCATACCTCAATCGCAAATATGACTTCGGGAGGGGCATTGAGCTTTTCCTGGCCCTTCCCTAAGGGGCCCCTCCTTGCTAGGGAGACTCTTAGCGGAGGGCAGAGCCCTCCGCCTGGTTGGCGCTTTTAGGGAGGGGCCCCTTGCTGAGAGGAAGGGCCAGCCTCCTAGGCTAAAGCAAAAGCTAAAGCAGGATCGCCCCTTCACCCTCACCCCCCACGCCATTGGGGGCTTCGGCCCGGCAGTCTTTACGCGCAACGAACTCTACCTTCGCCAGTTCGTGGAAATTTTTCATGCGCATCCCGTGGTCTTTCCCTATCCCTGTAGCCCCACCGTCACTTACCCGTCGACTACAGCGGCACGTTTCACAGAGCGATCCGCTGTTCGCGGGATTCGTCGATCAGAGCCTTTCGTATGAAAGGTCAGGGACCGATTAATCACTGTGTGCTTGGACTCAGGACGAAGTAGTCGCCGTTGTCATGCCGCTCACTGGGAGCATACCTTTCGGTTCCGGGGCTTTTCGCGTCACCGTGCATTTTTACAAGCTGTGCAGAAAGTATATGGTGGAATCAGCCCCAAATACGCACTAAAAAAATGGGTTCAAAATCCTAGTGTTTTTTTGCCAAGGTAAAGCTGTTAAGCAGGAACGGGACACATCAACTCTGAGGTTTCAATCGCTCTAACAGCGTGGCACACGTAGCTTCGTCCAGGCCGGTTGCAGCACATGTCTGGACCAGGTTTTTACAGAACGGTCGAAATAGAGCTGGTTGATCGTCAACCGCAACCCATTCCTCCCATGGGCGGCCGTTAGCCCGGAGCCATGCTTCAATTTCCGCCTGGCGCACATACGCTCCCCAACTGTCATCGTCCTGAACTTCAGTCCACTGTGGAGTCACCGCGATGATCCGGCGCGCAATGTCATCTGAGAAAAGAGCGCGCAACTCGGCCAGGGTTCGAGTGGTTCGCCAGGTGGAGCTAATCACGATATTCACAGCTGGGCGAGCACGCAACACTGTCTCCAGCGTCAGCCGATGCATTAGCAGAAGTTCTTCGTTGTAAACCACATGCGGGTGCAAGACACCGTCTATGTCGAGAAAGAGTAGCATGAAAGATAAGACCTTCTCGTTATTCTCTTGTTTTCAGACAGCCGGCAATGGTTGAGAGCTAAGCTTGACCACGTACTAGCCGAGCCAAGCGTGTCTGTATTTCCAGCTGAACGTTGGGATCGCTAAGACCGAGTCGATCCTGTGTTTTGACTAGGTGGTCCAGGTAATCTTTCGGCCCCTGGTCATCGTTGTCAATTGCAAGCCAACCTGCCGGCCGGCGACGCCTCACGTCGGCCACAACTTGCGCACCGCGGGGCATATTATCGAACTCCCACTTCCTCATTTCACGCCGGTGAAAAGTCGCCCCGATGACACGTTCCTGCAAACCCGCAGGGAGCTTCGTCTTTGCGAATTGGAAATTTTTTGCTCTGACCCAGCTGGTGCTCAACACAATTTTTACAGTTGGGTGAGGGGCCAGCAGCAGCTCAAGAATGGGGGCCCACTCGAATAGCGATCTCCCTGGCATTCGGATGTGTATTCCCTCTTGCTTCGACCAATACACAGCGTCATCATGAAGCACACCATCAAAATCGAGGTAGACCACAAGATCATGAAGAGAAGGCACGCTTCGTGTTGAAAGCTCTCCCATCGCCGATCCGGGCCTACTCGCTGAATGTTGATGCTGACGGCGGCGCCGGCCAGCCTAGGACGGCGGCGGTACGGCGGAAGACCCACCGCATTTCGTCGGCCGAACCCCAGTTCATCTTCATCGACCGGGCGAGATACTGCTCAAGAATCTCCTGTTCGGCCATATGTGCGCGCTTGCCCGCCTTGGTTTCACGGGCCTTTTCGACAAACTGCATTGCAAGGTCTTCACAGAGATTCCACCTGGCGCGCAGCTGCGGCGGTGTACATCCTGGTGCATAAAACTTGCCGCCGAATTGGACAAGTAGCAGCTTGTCCTGGAAGCCGCTGACCGCACCTAATGCCTCCGGCTTTGGAAAGTCATCAGGTATGCTGAAATCTTCATTGTCCATGCATGTCCTTACTGTCACATATCTTTGGTCTTACTCTGAGCAAAGGCAATCCCGGTCGGAGCGAAGCGATGCCAATAGCGTGCTTCCTGCCTGGCGCATCACCGCAACGGAAATTCGATTGCGTCTAGGGCCATCGGATTTACTTCGAACTCAAAGCACGTTTTGGTGATCTTTACTTTGTCGAAAACCGGCCAGCCATCCAGGACTTCAAGCTCATCAGCCGGAGAAAGAACCACCGCCGTCATGGATTCCATAACCCATCCCATGAAGTTGCGGACGTACACTTCATCACCAAGGCCCGCCAGGCGATAAAAGTCATCAAGAGGTACCTCGTGCGTTCGGGTCTCACGGTTCTGTCGAGCGTGCGTCAAGGCAGCACCCAGCACAGACCGTGCAGTGGGATCAAGTTCACTGATATCGATTTCACAATGACTCATGTATCTCCTTTCGTGTCGTTTGAACTCGGGATGGAGCGGCTAGACGCCAAAGCAGACTCCGTAGCCTACCGTTGACGGCCAGCATTGCCAGACGATGCTTTCTTCCGGTAGCCCTCAATCTGGCCAGCAGCTACCTCAAAATTCATTCTGCCAATTGCGTCCCTAACAGCGGCAACGAGAAGCTGGTCCGCAAATTCCTGCGTAGCGTTCGCCGAATTTACAAACGTGCTTAGGCCTGCCTGGTCTGAAATTGCGCCTATCGCAGCGTCTTGCAATCTCACTTCAGCCCACCCAACGGCAACACCGCTTAGAACCGCCCCGTAGCCCACGACATGAAGGACCAGGCCTTTTCGCCTCAACAGCTCACATTGCGAGTCCGAAATTTGATAGCTACCGTTTGCTTCAGCGGCCGTTCTTACCTGCTGGACTTCTACGGTGCTAAAGGAAGTGCACGCCATGCTCGGCATAGTGGCCGCCAGCGCGCTGATAAATGCCACTGACGTAGCCGTCTTCTTACAAACATCCTGGAAAACAATCATTGACATAGATTTGGTTGCAAAATAACCATTACGTTAAAGTGAGATTTTTCCCGCTATAGCGGGAAGACCCCATGTTACTCGGCCGACAAAATTCCCGCAATAGGGGGAATTTTCTTGGATAAACTAAGCAATGCTTTTGGAAAAGTGCTCCGGTCAGCAAGGATCAACGCCGGGCTAACGCAAGAAAAATTGGGATTTGAGGCCGGCATTCAACGGAAGTACGTCTCCGAGCTTGAACTTGGCCAAAAATCCCCGTCATTAGAGACAGTCTTGAGAATTTGTCGTGCTGTAGGTGTGCCGCCAGGAGCCTTCGTAACCCTGGTGGTTTCAGCACTGGAAGAGTCCGGTCCAGAGACATAAGCAACGCGAAGTCGAGGTAGTCTTCGCGCTGAGAATCCATTCACATAAGGCGTTGCATGGCACTCAAATTTAAAAAAGACACGTCAAAGCACAGCGTGGAAACGGAGCCAAACGTTGTCTACCTCGCCCTGAATAACTGGGACGACTACAGCTATAAAACGACGTTTCATGCAACGTTCGTTGATTCGGCCGGAAAGGTACATGGTATCGGTGACCTAAAGATCGGCTATATTCGCCAGGGCAAAGGCTGGACTGCAGAGCACATTCCTGACGAGTTTGAAAGCCTTCCGAACAGCTTTTTCTCGCTCGGACAAAGCGCTGAATACTACAGCGCACTACGCGCTCTTCCTGGTGAATACCGGGAGCAAATTCTGGTCGCACTGCGCGACGTGGTCCGTGGTGACGAGGCGCTCGCCATAGCAATGGAACAGGACGTCTTCCAGACATCGTTGCTCAGGTCTGTGAACTACGCTTCTATTGCCGAGCAGTTTAAGCGAATCATCGACGGGGGGGCTGTCCGGACCGAATATCACTTCGGTTATCGCACCGGACAGAAGGCCGAGCACGCGGAATTCGCTCTGACGTTCGATGTGTACCCGAATGTCAAGCCGTCGCAGAACATCCATGTTCTCATTGGGAGGAATGGAATCGGGAAGACCACACTCCTGAACGGGATGATTGCCGCGCTCACTAATGAGCGTGAGCACGTTGATGGCGCCGGCTATTTCTACGACATGGCGGTCAAACCGCAGCCAACCTTGATTGGTAATGGCTACTTTTCAGGCGCAGTTTCCGTATCGTTCAGCGCGTTCGATCCTTTCAATCCCCCGCAGGACCGGAACGATGAAGCCAGCCAACTGAGATACTCCTACATTGGACTAAAGGAGGTGCTCTCGAACGGTAAGTCGCGAACAAGCAAGCACAAGGACCTGCCCGATCTTGCGCAGGACTTTCTGTCGAGCCTGATGGGATGCTTCGGCCTGTCATTAAAAAGAGAGCGCTGGCTTACTGCGATCCGCTTCCTGGAGTCCGACGCGAACTTCAGTGAAATGGACTTGGCCCGTCTGGTCGAAGTCAACGACCAGGAAGACCTTAAAAAGCGTGCTTCAAAGGTCTTCCTGAAGATGAGCTCGGGCCACGCAATAGTCCTGTTAACCATTACTCGCCTCATTGAGAAAGCTGAGGAAAAGACTCTGGTCCTGATGGATGAGCCTGAAAGCCATCTCCACCCTCCGCTGTTGTCGGCCTTTACCCGTGCACTCGCCGATCTGCTCTACAAGATAAACGGGGTCGCAATTATTGCCACACACTCTCCGGTAGTTCTCCAGGAGGTACCCAAGAGCTGCGTATGGAAGATGCGCCGCACGAGGCTATCTGCGCAGGTGGACCGCCCAGAACTCGAGACTTTTGGAGAGAACGTAGGGACACTCACAAGGGAGGTCTTTGGGCTTGAAGTGACCAAATCAGGGTTCCACGATGTCTTGGCACGGTCGGTGGCCGAAGGTAAGAGCTTCGAGCAGATCGTTCAAGAGTTTGGTGGTCAGATCGGCTTTGAAGGACGAGCTCTACTAATGTCCCTGGTAACTGAGAGGGACTCTTTCAAGGTAGGTGGCTAATGCGTGCAATGCAGAAGCCGACGCAGGATGCAAACGATGTTTTTGGCAGGTGCATCCAGAGCATCGCGAACAAGAACCTTCAGGCACGGCTTGGCGCCATTGCCGCGGATTTGCTCGCGGAAGGCGGCGACTACGACCGAAGGGCGGCCGCCGCACAGCTTTATACCCTCGCGGCCGACGTGAATGAAAACGACGCAATCGTCCGCGGCATGGTTACCAAGGCCGAACTAAAGAACGTGTACACCAATCACATGGTCGCGAAGAGCAAACAGGCAAGGGATATCTATCAGGCCTTGCTTGATCGTGCGCCGCTGGGACTGTGTCCATCTTGTGGCTTCGGCCAGGCAGAAACTCTGGATCACTACCTGAATAAAGCTGGCTTCCCTCAATTCTCCGTACTTCCTTATAACCTTGTTCCAGCTTGCAAGAGCTGCAACCATGGGAAGCTGGATTCGGTCGCTACGACGGCTGGTCAGCAGCCGCTTCACCCATACTATGACCATGGGGCCTATGTTGCAGAACAGTGGCTTTATGCCGAAGTGAGAGAAACCTCTCCACCGACAGTCAGGTACTACGTGTCGCCGCCGCCTGGGTGGAATGACATCTCGAGGGAGCGAATTGTGTCCCATTTCTCCGGCTTCCAGCTTCCAAGGAGGTTTGGCGTGCAGGCTACCAGTGAGCTTGCGGCGCTTCGACAAACGCTTTCGATGTTTTGTCCTACAGAGGATTCGCGGCGAGCTCGGCTTGTCGAATATGCGGCCGTTCATCGCAGCCTCCACGCAAACTGCTGGAAGACGGCCCTTTACCAGGCGCTAGCCAGCAGCGAGTGGTATTGTCGGGAGGGCTACCAGGCCGGGTAGGACACTATCTCCGTATTCACTAGCGGCACTAGGTGAAATGGCAGATCAGTGGCAGTGGCAGCGGTTCAAAAATCAGTGGCAAATCAGTGGCACATTTCGTTTTTTGCCACTGATTTCCCTGCCCAAAGCGAAAAACTCTATACTGGTAAGTATTTGATTTATAATGAGTTACCCACAACCCGGGGTACGGTAATAGTAGCGAAAAGCGCGTTCGGGACGTAGAGGCCGGAGGTTCGAATCCTCTCACCCCGACCACTGTTAACCTGGTTTGCAAGGCCTCAGCACGGACACTTCCGCTGGGCGCATTTTAGATTTTCAAATTGGACCGGGCTGATATAGCCGATTGTTGAGTGTCGGCGTCGTGGATTGTAGAACCTTTCGATAGTCGAATACAGCAGAACGTAAATCTCGAGAAAAAACTCTCCATAGCTGCGTTGTCCCAGCAATTTCCGCGACGACTCATGCTGCGTACAATGCCGTGCGACTCAAGCAGTCGCTGGAAGTCTTCACTAGTGTATTGGGCAGTCATTGTGGTCTGCATCGACCAGCCCACGACCCGCCGCGAATACAGGTCTAGCACGATCGCGACAAATAGCCAGCCTTCGCCAA
>Ga0102595_100409_pt1 | contig 31463 bp, 29 predicted proteins | sample Araplaol_mTSA_r2_2_FD_76864 | JGI IMG/M metagenome (GOLD analysis project Ga0102595, IMG submission 76864) | Arabidopsis root microbial communities from North Carolina, USA - plate scrape MF_Col_mTSA_r2 (SPADES assembly) (version 2) | ecosystem: Host-associated > Plants > Roots > Endosphere...
CGTTGGGGATGTTGAGCCCCACGATGTCGCTGTCGGAGATGTTGTCCAGGTATTTCACCAGCGCGCGTATGGAATTGCCGTGCGCCGCGACCACGATGCGCTTGCCGGCCTTGATGGCGGGCGCCATGGATTCATTCCAGAAGGGCAGTACGCGCTCCACCGTGTCCTTGAGGCATTCGGTCAGCGGCACCTGGCCGGGCTGCAGCTTGGCGTAGCGCGGGTCATCGCGTTCGCCGCGCGGGTCGTTCGCCTCCAGCGGCGGCGGTGGGGTGTCGTAGCTGCGGCGCCAGACCAGCACCTGCTCGTCACCAAATTTTTTCGCGGTTTCGGCCTTATTCAGGCCCTGCAGTGCGCCATAGTGCCGCTCGTTGAGGCGCCAGCTGTGCACCACGGGCAGCCAGGTGCGGTCCATTTCGTCCAGCGTGTGCCACAGCGTGCGGGTCGCCCGCTTGAGCACGCTGGTGTAGGCCAGGTCGAACTCGTAGCCCTCGCTTTTGAGCAGCTTGCCGGCGTTTTTGGCCTGTTCAATGCCGGTAGCCGTGAGGTCCACGTCTGTCCAGCCGGTGAAGCGGTTTTCAAGGTTCCAGGTCGATTCGCCGTGGCGTATGAGCACAAGTTTGTACATGGTCGGAAGGGTGGGGAGTGGAAAAAAGGGGGAAATAAAGGGAATTGGGGGGCTGCCCGGCGGGGCGCTTTCTCCCTCCATTCTAAAATCACGGGTTAGCTGAAAAATACACAAAGGGTTTACCGTGAAATTTCTGATCGATAACTGGATGCTGATTTCGATAGCACTCGCCTCGGGCGGCATGCTGGTTTGGCCCATGATTTCCGGCGCGATGAACGCCGGCGCACTGACCGCCAGCGGCGCGGTGCAGCTGATCAACCGCGAAAAAGCGGTGGTCGTGGATGTCAGCGAAGCGGATGAATTCGCCGCCGGTCACGTCACGGGCGCCAAAAACGTGCCTTTCAGCGAACTGGAAGAGAAATTGCCCCTGGCGGTCAAAAACAAAGCCCTGCCCCTGATCCTGGTCTGCGCCACCGGTGCGCGCGCCGGCCGCGCGGTCGCCGTGGCCAAAAAGCTCGGTTACGAGCAAGCCCAATCGCTGGGCGGCGGGCTTAAAGCCTGGAAAGAGGCTAACCTTCCCCTGGAAAAGGCCTGAATAGGGCTGGGTCGGGCAAAGCAGGCATGAAACCTGCCTCACCCGGCAAGTCCTGATTCATCCACTTTTCCCGCGCCGCGCCCCTGCCGGCGCGATCCGGAGACACCATGCAAACCGTCAAGATCTATACCACCGGCACCTGCCCTTACTGCATCCAGGCCAAACAGCTGCTCAAGCAGCGCGGCGTCACCGAACTCGATGAAATCCGCGTGGACATGGTGCCCGGCGAACGCCAGAAGATGATGGACATCACCGGCCGGCGCACGGTGCCGCAGATCTTTATCGGCGAGACCCATGTGGGCGGCTGTGACGACCTGATGGCTCTGGACGGCCGTGGCGGCCTGATGCCGTTGTTAAACAGCTAACCCCCGTCCAGGCTCACTGCGTGTAGCCTGTTCCCCCTTCCAGGGGGCGGCGCCTGCGGTCTGGCAAAGCCAGTCCCGCGGCCCCTGCTGGTTGTGCCTGATGGAGGCCACACCGGCTCCCTATAATCATTTGTTGGTCGCCGGCTTGCCGCGCATCTGAACCTCAACTTTCCCGTACCCGAAAGAACACCATGGCTGAAGCCAATCTTGACCCCGTATTCCAGATCCAGCGCGTTTACCTCAAGGACGTGTCGCTGGAGCAGCCCAATTCGCCCGAAATCCTGCTGAACCAGGAACAGCCCAGCGTGGACATCCAGCTGGGCGTGGGTGCCACCCCCATCGCCGAAGGCCTGTTCGAAGTCGCCGTGACGGCCACCGTGCAGACCAAGATCGCCGACAAGACGGTGTTCCTGGTGGAGGCCAAACAGGCCGGCATCTTTGAAATCCGCAATGTGCCGCCCGAGCAGCTGGGCGCCATCCTGGGCATCGCCTGCCCGCAGATCGTCTATCCCTACCTGCGCGGCAACGTGGCCGACGTGATCCAGCGCGGCGGTTTCCCACCCGTGCACATGGCCGAAATCAACTTCCAGGCCATGTACGAGCAGCAGCAGGCGGAAGCCGCAGCTGCTACGCCGGCTCCGTCCCAGATCATCGTCTGATGGCCGCCGGGGTACAGCCCCGGCCGCCTCATGATGTCCGCGTGACACCCTCATGAAAATACTGGTCATAGGCGCGGGTGCCTGGGGCACGGCGCTGGCCGTGAGCAGCGCCTCGCGCCACCAGGTCACCTTATGGGCGCGCGATGCCGCCCAGCTTGCAGGCCTGCGGTCCGGGCGCGTCAATGCCCGTTACCTGCCCGGCATCGCCTTGCCTGCCGCCCTGGCGCTGCAGGGCGGCGACGCGCCGCTGGCCCAGGCGCTGGCCGGGCAAGACCTCATCATCCTCGCGACGCCGGTGTCGGCCGCCCGCGGCATGCTGCACAGCCTGCGGGATGCCGGCGCGCCCGTGGCCTGGCTCAGCAAGGGCTTTGAAGCCCCGGTGGACGCTGCTGTCTCACCTTTCGGCTTGATGGTCCACGAAATACGCGCCCAGGCCGCTCCCGGCTTGAGGGCCGGTGTGCTCAGCGGCCCGAGCTTTGCGCTCGAAGTTGCGCGCGGCCAGCCGACGGCGCTGGTTGCGGCCAGCGAACATGCCGAGGTGCGCGATGCCCTGGTCGCCGCTTTCCACGGCGCCACCCTGCGCGTGTACGCCAACGACGACGTCGTGGGGGTGGAAGTGGGCGGCGCCGTCAAGAATGTGCTGGCCATCGCCACCGGCCTGTGCGACGGCCTGCAACTGGGGCTGAACGCCCGCGCCGCCCTCATCACGCGCGGCCTGGCCGAAATGACGCGCCTGGGCGTGGCCCTGGGGGCGCGAGCCGAAACCTTCACCGGCCTCTCGGGCCTGGGCGACCTGGTTCTCACGGCCACCGGCGACCTGAGCCGAAACCGCAAGGTCGGCCTGCTGCTGGCCCAGGGCCAGACCCTGGCGCAGGCGGTGGCCTCACTGGGCCATGTCGCTGAAGGCGTGTACTGCGCCCGCACCGTGGTGCAGCGCGCCGCCGGTCTGGGCGTGGAGATGCCGATCGCCCAAAGCGTGGTCGCCTTGCTGGATGGCAAGCTCAAACCCGCCGAGGCGGTGGCAATGCTGATGGGCCGCGGGCCTACGGCCGAACTGGCCTGATCCCCGAACTTCCGCCGGAGCTTCCCCGCGCGCTTATTTGCGCAAATGCAGCGTCACCAGCAGCGAGGCATCCCGCACCGCCGTGAGCCCGTGCGGCACACCACCGGCCAGCCAGAGCAACTGGCCGGCTTTCATGGGCTGGGTCTGGCCGTTCGCGGTGAAAGCCACCTCGCCTTCCAGGCACTGCACGGTGATCTCGCCCTTGACCTGGTGCGAGGGCACGGACTTGCCGGCCGGCACGATGAGGCGCATGACCTCCAGTTCCTCGCTCTTGAACAACGCGAGGGTGCGGCCCTCGGAGAGCTTGCCCGCCAGCGGCTGGACGTCAACGAGCTGCCCGGATGCGGCGTGGGGAATGGCCATGGCGGAACTCCTGCAAACGTGGGGGACTGTGGAACTTTATACCCCAAGGCGGGCCTGGCCCGTCCGCGCGTTTGACCTGATCAGGCCGGCCCAATCGCCCCGGGAATCGCCTTGTTGTAGTACAGGAAGGTCTCGTCGCGCACCCAGCCCAAAGATTCATACAAGGCCTGCGCCTTGTGGTTGGTCCTGGCGGTGCTGAGGTCCAACCGCGCGAAGCCGTTTTGCTGCGCATGCGCATGGGCCGCTTGCATCAGCGCGCGGCCGGCGCCGGTCTGGCGCGCTTCGGGCGCCACATAGAGGTCGTAAAGCGTGTAAATCGGCTGGGCGATCACCGAGCAGAAGCTGGGATAGAGCTGGCAGAAACCCACCAGCGTTTTGTCCGCGTCCGCGGCTTGCGCGACCAGGATCACCGACTCCTGCCGGCGCATGCGCTCAGCAATGAACTGCAACGCCAGCGACGGATCGGCGGGCTGTTCGTAAAACTGCCGGTAGGCGTCAAACAGCGCGGCCACCGCCGCCAGGTCGGCCGGGGTGGCCAGGCGTATGGACAGCGCGCTCACGCGAGCGGTTTTTCCATGAAGACGCTCAAGGGGTCGGGCGCATAGGCGCCAAACGGTTCCCGCGCCACATAACCGAGCTTGGCATAAAGGCCCAGCGCTTCGGGCTGGTGGATGCCGGTTTCCAGCCGGGCCAGGCCCACGCCGCCGGCCCGGAGGTGGGCCTCCAGGGTTTGCATGATGGCTTTGGACAGCCCCTTGCCGCGGTGCGCGTCCAGCACAAAAACGCGCTTGATTTCGCCATAGGTCCCGTCGTCGTCCAGCATCTTGACCGCGCCGCAGCCCACCAGTGCGCCGTCGAGGTGGGCGCCGACAAACAGCACATGGGGCTGGCGCAGCGCCTCTGCGCTTTCCAGGTGGTTGCTTTCGGCCGGGTAGAGCGCCGTCATATAGGCGTCGGACTGCGCAATCAGCGCTTGCGCTTCGGGTGACAGCGGGTCTATGGGTTTGATGTGCATTGCCGGCCTAGATTTCCAGGTTGTCGATCAGCCGCGTGCTGCCCAGCTTGGCCGCGCCCAACACCACCAGCGGTTCGCCGGCCAGCGGCCCTTGCGGTGCCAGCAGGTCGGCGCGGCGGCGCACGGTGAGGTAGTCGGGTTTCCAGCCGCGGCGTGCCAGCGCCTGCATGGCATGGGCTTCCAGCGCGGGCAGGTCGGGCGTGCTGCTGGCGCGGACGGCCTCGCCCAGCGCGCGTATGGCTTTGGAGAGTTCCACCGCCTCGGCGCGTTCGGCCGCGCTCAGGTAGCCGTTGCGCGAGGACAGCGCCAGGCCGTCTTCGGCGCGCTGGGTCTCGCCGGCCAGGATCTCGATGGGCAGCGCGAACTGCTGCACCATGCGGCGCACCACCATGACCTGCTGGTAGTCCTTTTTGCCGAAAGCCGCCACGCCCGTGGGCATGCCGGCGAACACGCAGGAAAACAGCTTGAGCACCACGGTGCTGACGCCGATGAAAAAGCCGGGCCGGAAGTGGCCTTCCAGGATGTCGCTCAAGTCCGTGGCCGGGTGCACCTTGTAGGTTTGTGGCTCGGGGTACAGGTGTTTTTCGAGCGGCGCGAACAGCACGTTGCAGCCGGCGGCCTTCAGGCGTTCGGCGTCGGCGTCCAGGGTACGCGGGTAGCTGTCGAAGTCCTCATGCGGGGCGAACTGCAGGCGGTTCACAAAGATGCTGGAGACGCTCACGTCGCCCAATGGCTTGGCCTGTTTGACGAGCGCGATGTGGCCGTCGTGCAGATTGCCCATGGTGGGCACAAAGGCCGGGCGCTTGTAGGGGCTCAGGGCCTCGCGCAGTTCGGGGATGGTGTGGACGATTTTCATGAGTAGGCGAAGAAAGTGTCGGGATCGGGAGGGCCGGGACCCAGGGCGGATATTACCGTCTCCCGTGGACCGCGCCAGGGGTTTTCCCTGTTCTTGCCGGGTGCCGCGACTGTTGTAGCCGCAGCAAATAGTACGCAAATCGCTTGTGTCGCCTTGAGTTGTGGTGGTGAAATGAACTACCAAGCCGGAGTCTGGGATTTTGGAGCGGCCTATCTAAATAAGATAAGGAGCAAGCATGAAAGCAAACATGCATTGGTTAGGGATGACTTTTTTTGCGGCGCTCGTCGGCGCCGTCCCCGCTGCGCACGCGCAAGCGGCGTCGGGCATGAAATGGAGCCCGTATATCGACTTTGAGGCCAAACCCGGCAGCAAGCGCGACATCGGTGAGGCCAATGTTTTTGTCCCCCTGGCGCAGACCGACCGCACACTGTTTTTTGGCGACCTGCGCGGGCGCTTCGACGGCAGCAGCAGCCGCGAAGGCAATCTCGGACTGGGCGTGCGCCACATGCTGGCCAACGGCTGGAACATAGGTGGCTACGGCTACTTTGACCGCCGCCGTACCGAGACCGGCAATTTCTTCAACCAGACCACGCTGGGCGCGGAGGCCCTGGGCCCTGATTGGGATTTGCGCACCAACTTCTACCTTCCGAACGGCAGCCGGACCCGCGACCTGGGCACAACGGGCGGCGGCGCGCCTACCGCCGCGATTTCCGGCAATACCGTGCAAATCACCACGCCGGGCTTGACCACACGCGAGGAACGCGCCCTCAAGGGTTATGACGCGGAAGTGGGCTGGCGCGCGCCGCTGTTCGATGCCCAGGACAAGCGCCAGCTGCGGTTTTTCGTAGGGGGCTACCACTTCAGCGACGCCGGCATCAGCGTGTCCGGCCCCCGCGTACGCGCGGAGTTTGTGATGGCTGAAGTGCCGGGGCTGTGGAAGGGTGCCCGGCTGGCCTTGGGCGCGGAGCTCCAGCATGACTATGCGCGCGGCCGCCAGGCCTTTGTGTCGCTGCGCCTGCGCATCCCCTTCGGCGGCGGCAGCGGCGAACGCGCCGGCTCGCTGAGCGCCCAGGAACGGCGCATGACCGAACCAGTGATGCGCGACGTGGACATCGTCACGCAAAGCCGGGTGTCCGGTTCGACAGCCCCCCTGGTGGAGACTGCGAGCCTTACGAGCGCCGGGCAAAGCTTCAGCCTGATTTCAAGCGACAACACCACGGGCGCCGCCCTGCCGGGCGCGGTGGCCGCGGCCGGCGCCAACAGCCTGGTCGTGCTCTCGGGCACCTTCAACACCAGTGCCATCACGACGCTGCAAGCCGGGCAGACGCTGATGGGGGCGGGGTCCCTGACCGTGCGCGCACCCAGCGGCGCGACCGCGACCCTTGTCACGCCGAGCGCCACCATCGTCGGAGCGGTGGCCGGCAACAACCCGGCTGTCCTCATGGGCAACAACAGCACGCTGACGGGAATGACGATCAGCAACCTGTCCACGGGGGGCGGCACGCCCAACCCCTTTGCCGTGCGCGCCACCGGCGTGACCGGGGCCACCGTCTCCAACAACATACTGACCGGGCGGGAAAACCTGGTGGGCGGAACCGCGCAGGGCCTGCTGATCAGCAGCGCGAGCAACATCACGGTGAGCGGCAACTCCATGACCGGGATAGGAACCGGCATTGCGGTGGGCCTCAATGTCGTGAACTCCACCGGCATCGTGGTCACGGGCAACACCATGAGCGCCACCGGAAGCAGCGCCGGGAACAGCCGGGCCATCGTGATCAACAACGGCAGCTTCGCGGCGGGTTCGACGGGCAATACCATCCTGACCGGCATCTGCAGCGTTGCCGCCGCCGGAACCGGCTCGATCGGATTGACCAGCGGCGCCACCTGCCCCTGACGCATCGCGATGCATGGATCCCGGCCCGGGCCGGGATCGCTGCTTCGCTACCAGGCGTGCTGGGCGTTGACCGGAAAGCTGCCGTCCTTGACGGCGCGCACATAGGCCTCCATGGCACCGCGCACGCTGGCGGTCTTGTTGTCAGCACCTTCCATGAAGTTGCGCACGAACTTCGGCATCTTGCCCAGGTTCATGCCCAGCATGTCGTGCAGCACCAGCACCTGGCCGGCCGTGCCGCTGCCCGCGCCTATGCCTATGGTGGCGCAATGCGCAAGTTCTTTCGTCAAGTCGGCCGACAGGGCCGCGGGCACCATTTCCAGCACCATCATGGCGGCACCGGCGTCCTGCAGCTCGTGGGCATGGCGTTTGAGCGTGGCGGCGGCTTCCTCGCCCTTGCCCTGGACGCGGTAGCCGCCCAGCGCATGCACGGTCTGCGGTGTCAGGCCCAGGTGGGCGCAGACGGGGATGCCGCGCTCGACCAGGAAGCGCACGGTCTCGGCCGTCCAGCCGCCGCCTTCGAGCTTGACCATATGGGCGCCGGCCTGCATCAGCACCACGGCGCTGCGCAGGGCCTGCTCTTTGGATTCGTGGTAACTGCCGAAGGGCAGGTCGCCGATCAGCCAGGCCGTGGCCTGCGAACGGCGCAGGCCGTTGGCCACACATTCGGTGTGGTGGCGCATGGTCTCCAGCGTCACGCCGACGGTGCTGGTCAGGCCCTGGCAGACCATGCCCAGCGAGTCGCCCACCAGGATGCATTCCACGCCCGCCGCGTCGGCCACGGCCGCGAAGGTCGCGTCGTAGGCGGTCAGCATGGTGATTTTTTCGCCATGGGTGTGCATTTCGCGCAGGCGCGGCAGGCTCAAGGGCTTGCGCGCCGACGGCGTGGACGACGGCGGCAGCGTGCCGTAAGGCGTGGCGGAGGTATTGGCAGGAGATGTCATGGGCGCATCCGGAATTTAGCGAGAGTCTAACCAGCTTCACCGTGCTTTTTGGGCCACGGATTAGAGAACCCAGACAAGGTATGCGGCTTAGCGCGCTTCAGGCGCCGAGCGGCTCATGCCCAGGCGTTCCAGCAGCTGGACGTCGGCCTTGGTGTCGGGGTTGCCGGTGGTCAGCAGCTTGTCGCCGTAGAAGATCGAATTGGCGCCGGCCAGGAAGCACAGGGCCTGCACGCCGTCGCCCATTTGCTGGCGGCCGGCCGACAGGCGCACACGCGCGGTCGGCATGGTGATGCGCGCCACGGCAATCGTGCGCACGAACTCAAACGGGTCCAGGTCGGCCTGGTTCGCCAGCGGCGTGCCTTCAATCTTTACCAGGTTGTTGATGGGCACCGACTCGGGGTAGGGCGTGAGGTTGGCCAGCTCGGCCACCAGGCCGGCGCGCTGGCGCCGCGTCTCCCCCATGCCGACGATGCCGCCGCAGCAGACCTTGACGCCGGCGCTGCGCACGCGTGCCAGCGTGTCCAGGCGGTCCTGGTAGTCGCGGGTGGTGATGATGTCGCCGTAAAAATCGGGCGCGCTGTCGAGGTTGTGGTTGTAGTAGTCCAGGCCCGCGCTTTGCAGGGTCTGCGCATGGCCGTCTTCCAGCATGCCCAGGGTGGCGCAGGTTTCCAGGCCCAGGGCTTTGACGGTGCGCACCAGCTCGGCGACTTTTTCGATGTCGCGGTCCTTGGGCGAGCGCCAGGCCGCGCCCATGCAAAAACGCGTGGCGCCTGCCGCCTGGGCCCGCTGCGCAGCGGCCAGCACCTCGGCCGGCTCCATGAGCTTGCTGGCTTCCACGCCGGTGTCGTAGCGCGCGGCTTGCGGGCAGTAGCCGCAGTCTTCGGCGCAGCCGCCGGTCTTGACCGACAGCAGGGTGGCGAACTCGACGCGTGTGGGATCGAAGTTTTCACGGTGCACGGTTTGCGCCCGGTGCATCAATTCAGGGAAGGGCAGGTTGAACAGCGCCTCGATGGCGTCCACGCTCCAGCGCTGGTCGCCGGCGGGGGCTGGCTCAGCCTTGGGCCGGGGGCGGTGCAAGGTAACGGTTTGTTCTGCAACGTGGGACATGGTTCTTCCTTCCAGGGGATGGGTTTTGGAGTCTAGCTGAAGAGATTTCTGAATGATCAAACGGCCTGCCTGGCCAGCGCGCCCAGGGCCTCAACCAGCTGGTCGACGTCGGCTTCGCTGTGCGCCGCCGACAGCGCGATGCGCAGGCGCGCCGTCCCTTCGGGCACGGTGGGCGGTCGTATCGCCGGCACCCAGATGCCGCGCGCGCGCAGGCCTTCCATCACGGCCAGCGCCTGGTCGTTGGCGCCAATCAGCAGCGGCTGGATGGCGGTCTGCGAATACGACAGCTGCCAGCCGCTGCCTTCAAGGCCTGCTGCAAGGCCGCCGCGCAGGCGCGAGATAAGGCGCTGCAGGTGCGCACGCCGCCACTCGTCCTGCTCAATGACCATCAGGCTGGCGCGTAACGCACTGGCCAGAAGCGCGGGCGCGGCGGTGGCAAAAATATAGCTGCGGGTTTTTTGCAGCAGCCATTCGACCAGCGCCTCGTCGCCCGCCACAAAGGCACCGGCCACACCGGCGGCCTTGCCCAGCGTGGCCATGTAGAGCACGCGGCGCGAGGCTTGCGCGCCAGACAGCCCGGCCGCGGCCAGGCTGCCGCGGCCCTGTGGGCCCAGCACACCAAAGCCGTGGGCGTCGTCCAGCAGCAGCAGGGCATCGTGGCGTTCGCACAGCGCCAGCAGCGCGGGGATGTCGGCGCTGTCGCCGTCCATGCTGAAAACGGCGTCGCTGATCACCAGCTTGCGCGGTGCCTCGCTTTGTGCGAGTTCGCGGCCCAATGCATCCAGGTCGGCATGGGCATACCGATGAATCTTTGCGCGCGACAGCCGCGCGCCGTCGATCAGGCAGGCGTGGTTGAGCGCATCTGAAAAAATCGCGTCGCCGGCGCCCACCAGCGCCGGCACGATGCCGATGTTGGTGGCATAGCCCGCATAAAAATACAGCGCGCGCGGCAGGCCCACAAAGGCGGCGAGTTCGCGCTCCAGCGCCGCGTTGGCCTCGCTGTGGCCGCTGACCAGCGGCGAGGCACCGGCCCCCACGCCATAAGTTTGCGCGCCTTCGCAGGCAGCCTGCACCAAAGCCGGGTGCGTGGCCAGGCCCAGGTAGTCGTTGCTGCAAAAGGCCAGCATGCTCCGGCCGTCCACCGTCAGGCGCGCGCCGCTTTCGGGCCGCACCGCGCGGCGCTGGCGGCGCAGGTGGGCATCATCCAGTTCGGCCAGGCGCGCCGGAAATTCATCAAGCCAGGAAGCGGTCATTGTCATTGCCATGCGGGGGGAAGCTCAAAGTGGATGGCGCGCGGGTCGGGCGCGGCCTGGTGTTGGATGGTGGCCAGCAGCGGCGCCTGCAGTTTTTGCCGCAGGAAGGCGATGTTGTCCTCTTGCGCCAGCATGGCGGCATCAACGTGGTTGGCCACCCAGCCCGCCAGCGTGAGGCCGCGCGCGCGTATCGCCTCGGCGCTGAGCAGCGCGTGGTTCAGGCAGCCCAGGCGCAGGCCGACCACCAGCAGCACCGGCAGGTCCAGGGCCTGGGCCAGGTCGGCGCCGGTTTCGCTGTCCGACAAGGGCACCAGGAAACCGCCCGCGCCTTCGACCACCACGGCGTCGGCCAGTTGCGCGAGGCGGCGCTGGCAGGCTACCAAGTGGGCGATGTCAATCCGTGTACCGGCGCGAGCCGCGGCGATATGCGGCGACACCGGGTCGGGTAGCAGCACCGGGTTGTCGAGTTCGGGCGGCACGCGGTAATTGGAGGCGGCGCGCAGCGCGAGCACGTCTTCATTGAGGTCTTCGCCATTGACCTGGACCGTGCCCGCCGCCACCGGCTTCATGCCGACGACGCGCACATGGTGGCGGGCCAGCGCGTGCAGCAGCCCGGCGCTGGCCAGGGTCTTGCCCACGCCGGTGTCGGTGCCGGTGACAAACAGCGAGAGCTTGCGTGTGGCCTCAGCCATGGGCGCCGCCTTCCTCGGCCAGCGTGGCCTGCAGCGCCGCCAGCGCGCCGCGCGCCAGGTGCTGGGCGGATTCCGCATCCATCACGTAGGGCGGCATGGCGTAAACCGTCTGGCCTATGGGGCGCAGCAGCACGCCGTTGGCCATGGCGTGTTGCGTGTAGCGGCGCGCGAAATGGGGAAGGCGGCCGGGCGTCACGTCCCAGGCCCAGATCATGCCCAGACGGCGCGCGTTCCGCACGGCGTGGTGCTGCGTGAGCGGCGCGAAGGCCGCATCCAGCATCCGGGCTGTTTCGGTATTGCGCGCAAGGGCATCGGTCTGCTCGAACAACTCCAGCGTGGCCAGCGCGGCGCGGCAGGCCAACGGGTTGCCGGTGTAGGAATGCGAGTGCAAAAAACCGCGCGCCACCTCGTCGTCGTAAAAGGCTTCATAGACCGCGTCGGTGGTCAGCACGGCCGACAGCGGCAGTGTGCCGCCGGTCAGCCCTTTGGACAGGCAAATGAAGTCCGGCCGTATGCCGGCCTGCTGGTGGGCAAACATCGTGCCGGTGCGGCCGAAGCCGGTGGCGATCTCGTCGGCGATCAGATGCACCTCGTAGCGGTCGCACAGCGCGCGCGCTTCCCGCAGGTAGGCGGCGTCGTGCATGGCCATGCCGGCGGCGCACTGCACCAGCGGCTCGACGATGAGCGCGGCGGTTTCCGCGTGGTGCTGCTCCAGCCAGGCCTGCAGGCCCGCGGCGGCGCGGCGCGCCGTGTCCGCCGGGCTTTCGCCGGCTTGGGCGCCGCGCGCGTCGGGGCTGGGCACGGTGGCAGCCAGCCGCACCAGCGGCGCATAGGCTTCGCGAAAGAGTGCGATGTCGGTCACGGCTAGCGCGCCCACGGTTTCACCGTGGTAGCCGCCGGCCAGGCCTATGAAGCGGCTTTTTTCGGGCCGGCCGCTGTTGCGCCAGTAATGCGCGCTCATCTTGAGCGCGATCTCGGTGGCGCTGGCGCCGTCGCTGCCGTAAAAAGCATGGCCCAGGCCGGTCAGCGCGCCCAGGCGTTCGGAGAGTTCCACCACCGGCGCGTGCGTGAAGCCGGCCAGCATCACGTGGTCCAGCGTGTCGAGCTGATCCCGCAGCGCCGCCTTGATATGCGGATGGCCGTGGCCGAACAGGTTGACCCACCAGGAACTGACGCCGTCCAGGTAGCGCCTGCCTTCAAAGTCGTAAAGCCACACGCCTTCGGCGCGCGCGATGGGCACGGGCGGCTGGGCCTCATGCAGCTTCATCTGCGTGCACGGGTGCCACACATGGCGCAGGCTGCGCCGGATCATCGCTGCGTTGTCCATGGGGCCTTGTGTGAAGGAGGCGGGGAAAAGCCTGAAATGGCTCAGGGCTGCTGCACCGGGATGGTGGAGCGCTCTTCCTTGATGCGGTTGTCAGGGTTCACAAACACCAGCTTGGGGCTGAAGCCCGCAACGTGCTCTTCATGCACCTGCGCGAAGGCGGCGATGATGACCAGGTCGCCCACGGCGGCGCGGCGCGCGGCCGAGCCGTTGACCGAGATGATGCGGCTGCCGCGTTCGGCGCGTATCGCATAGGTGATGAAGCGTTCGCCGTTGTTGATGTTCCAGATGTGCACCTGCTCGTTCTCGGCCAGGTTGGCGGCGTCCAGCAGGTCTTCGTCGATGGCGCAGGAGCCCTCGTAGTTGAGTTCGCAATGCGTCACCGCGGCGCGGTGGATTTTCGATTTGAGCAGGGTTCTGAACATGGTGGTGGGCGTGGATCAAAATAGGGGCAAGGGGAGCGCCATTGTGAGTGGGCGCTTCGCGGCGTTCAGGCATCTGGCCGGCCGCTGTAACATTCGCGACAGTTTTACGCTCTATTTAATAGTTTAGTGCACGGTATGGTGCCCATCCTTTCTTAGATTGCTCATGAAAAAGTCATTTAATTTCTCCAGCCAGGCACTGGCCGACTTGGCCCAGGCCGACGCCGCGCGCGCGCTCGCCGAGGACATAGGCGCTGGCGACCTGACGGCCGGCCTGATCGATGCGGCCCGCCAGGCGCGGGCCCAGGTGCTGGCGCGCGAAAGCGCCGTGGTCTGCGGCAGTGCCTGGGTCGAGGCCACGGTGCGGCAGCTCGACCCGCAGGCCGAGTTGCTCTGGCATGTGAAGGACGGCGAGCGCTGCGAAGCCGGCCAAGTGGTGTTCGAGGTGCGCGGACGGGCTCGCGCCCTGCTGTCGGCCGAACGCACGGCGCTCAATTTTCTGCAGCTGCTCAGCGCCGTGGCGACCAAGACGGCGGTCTACGTCGACATCGTGAAGGGCACGCGCGCACAGATTGTGGATACGCGCAAGACCCTGCCCGGCCTGCGGCTCGCGCAAAAATATGCCGTCGTCACCGGCGGTGGCACCAACCACCGGGTCGGTTTGTACGACGCGGTGCTGATCAAGGAAAACCACATCGCGGCGGCCGGTGGCATCGCGCAGGTGCTGGCGCGCGCGGCTGAAGTCGCCGCGCAGGCCGATTTTGTGCAGATTGAAGTCGAGAACCTGGGCGAGCTGGCCCAGGCCCTGGAGGCCGGCGCGCGCATGATCTTGCTGGACAACATGAGCCTGCCCGACCTGAAAGAGGCCGTGCGCATCAACGCCGGGCGCGCCGTGCTGGAGATTTCCGGCGGCGTCACCCTGGACGGCCTGCGCACCCTGGCCGAAACCGGCGTGGACCGCATCTCCATAGGCACCCTGACCAAGGACGTGCGGGCAATTGATTTTTCGATGCGCTTTGATGCGCAGGCGGTGTGAACATGCAAACAGCCGTGCCAATTCGCGTCGATTACGAGCAGCCCGAGGCGGCCGGCGCCTGCAGCACGCACCAGGCCTGGGCCCGGGTGCCGGCCGAGCCCACGCAGGCCGAGCGCGCGGCGCTCAAAACCCGCATCCGCGAGCTGCTCAAGGCGCGCAACGCCGTCATGGTGTCGCACTATTACGTGCATCCCGATTTGCAGGACCTGGCCGAAGAAACCGGCGGCCTGGTCTCGGACTCGCTGGAGATGGCGCGCTTCGGCCGCGACCATGCGGCGCAGACCCTGGTCGTTTCCGGCGTGCGCTTCATGGGCGAGACGGCCAAAATCCTGTCGCCCGAAAAACGCGTGCTGATGCCCGACCTGGACGCGACCTGCTCGCTGGACCTGGGCTGCCCGGCCGCTGAATTCAGCGCTTTTTGTGACGCCCACCCGGACCGCACGGTCGTGGTCTACGCCAACACCAGCGCGGCCGTGAAGGCGCGCGCCGACTGGCTGGTGACCTCCAGCTGCGCGCTCGACATCGTGCGCGCGCTCAAAGAGCGCGGCCAGAAGATCCTCTGGGCGCCCGACCGCCACCTGGGCGGCTACATCCAGCGCGAAACCGGCGCCGACATGGTGTTCTGGAATGGCGCCTGCATCGTGCACGACGAGTTCAAGGCCTTCGAGCTGCAGGCCCTGAAAGCCGAACACCCCGGCGCCAAAGTGTTGGTGCACCCCGAGTCGCCCGCCGACGTGGTCGCGCTGGCCGATGCCGTGGGCTCCACCTCCGGCATCCTCAAGGCCGCGCGCGAGATGGATGCCAAAGAATTTATCGTCGCCACCGACAACGGCATGATGCACAAGCTGCGCACGCTGAACCCCGGCAAAGTCTTTATCGAGGCGCCTACCGCCGGTAACAGCGCCACCTGCAAGAGCTGCGCCCACTGCCCCTGGATGGCCATGAACGGCCTGGCCGGATTGGCGCAGGTGCTGGAGATCGGCACCAATGAAATTTCGGTCGATGCGGCGCTGGGCCAACGCGCGCGTTTGCCGATAGACCGCATGCTGGCCTTCACCGAAGCCTTGAAGGCGGGGCGGCCTGTCACGGGCCTGGTGCCCAACATAGGCGCGGCCTGACGGGCGCCCAGCACGTGTCGGACGCGGTTTCAGCGCTCATCGATTTCACCGACCCCCACCAGCCCGAGGGGCCGCGTTTGCGCCGGGCCTTTGGCGTACCCCGCGAAGTGCTGGTGGCGCGGCGGCCCGAAGAGGTGCGCGCGGTGCTGGATGCCGCGCAGGCCGCGGCACGGCAAGGCGCCTGGTGCGTGGGTTATCTGCGCTACGAGGCTGCCCCCGCTTTTGATGCCGCGCTGGCCGTGCACCCGGCTGACGGGCCCTTGGCCTGGTTTGCCGTGCATGATGCGGGGCTGTCCTGGCCTGATCCGGTACAAGAGGCATCACCGCAGCTTCAGTGGCAGGAGGCGATGACGCGCCCCGCGTTTGAGGCCGCCCTGGCCAAATTGCAGCGCGCAATTGCCGATGGCGAGTACTACCAGGTCAATTTCACGGCGCAGATGCGGGCTGCGCTGGGCGGCGATTCGCACAGCGTCCTGGCGCTGTTCCAGGCCCTGCGGCGCGCCCAGCCGGGCGGCTATGCGGCCTTTATGGACACGGGCGAGGAGCAGCTGCTGTCGGTGTCACCCGAGCTATTTTTCGACTGGCGCGAAGAAAAGCTGCTGACGCGGCCCATGAAAGGCACGGCGCCGCGCGGCGCGAATCCCGAGGACGATGCCGCGCAAGCCGAGGCCCTGCGCAACTCGCCCAAGGAGCGCGCCGAAAACGTGATGATTGTGGACCTGCTGCGCAACGACCTGTCACGCATCGCCCAACCCTTTAGCGTGCGCGTGCCGCGCCTGTTCCACACCGAGGCCCTGCCTGCGGTCTGGCAGATGACCTCGGACGTCGAGGCGCGCACGCGGGCCGGCTGCAGCCTGGCCGATGTGTTTGCCGCGCTGTTTCCCTGCGGCTCCATCACCGGCGCGCCCAAGGTGCGGGCCATGCGGGCGATTCGCGCGCTGGAGCCGGAGCCGCGCGGTGTGTATTGCGGGGCCATGGGTGTGCTGCGGCCCGGCGGCGCGGCGACTTTTAATGTGCCGATACGCACCGTGACCTTGCGCGGCAACGCGGCGCGCTGCGGCATCGGCAGCGGCATCACCTCGGGCGCGACGGCCGATGGCGAGTGGCGTGAGTGGGGCCTCAAGCAGGCCTTTGTGCAACGCGCCAGCGCGCCCTTCGAGTTGCTGGAAACGCTGGGTCTGGCAGACGGCCAATTACGCGACGCCGATGCCCACCTGGCGCGCATGGCCCAAGCCGCGCAGCATTTTGGTTACCCGTGGGATGCACGGCATGTGCAGGGCGCATTGCAGTCAGTAGCCGATGCACACACCCAGGGCCCGTGGCGGGTCCGTTTGTTGCTGGACGTACGGGGTCGTGCGTGCGCCGAGGCCTATGCCTTGCCGGCTTCACTTGCGCGTGTGCGCTTGCAACTGGCAAATCGTCCGTTGGATGAAGCACACGGCGAATTCGTCCGCTGCAAGACCACCCGGCGCGCCCATTACGACGCCTTCACACCCGAACAGCCCGATGTGTTCGACACGCTGCTCTGGAACGCCGACGGCGAACTGACGGAATGCACGCGCGGCAATGTGGCTTTTCTGCTGGACGGCCGCTGGGTCACGCCGCCGCTGCGCTGCGGCTTGCTGGCCGGTGTGGGGCGCGCCCGTGCGTTGCAGGACGGTCACATTCAGGAAGAAGCCGTGGTGCGTGTGGAGGACCTGCCGCGCGTGGAGGCGCTGGCTTTTGTTAACAGCCTGCGGGGCTGGATACCGGCGGATCTGGAGCAGCTTGCCTAGGTAAAGGTAAAGCCCCCAGGGTTTGGCAATCGCCAGGACGAGGAGACAATGTGCCACGATGGCGTGAACATTGGATTGAGAGGTAAGCCGTGCTGGAAGAACTGAAAATCTTGTTGAGCGGGGAACCCCCCGCAGGGCCTCAGGAAGTAGCCGCCAAAAGGCAAGGCGACCAACACCTGAACCTGGGCCAATTTGACGAGGCCGTTGCGTGCTACCAGCAGGCGGTGTCGCTCAACCCGCGTTTTGCCGCTGCCTATGTCGGCCTGGGATTTTCTTTGGTTGAACAGCAGAAGTTCGCGGAAGCTGCCGTGGCACTCGAACGTGCCCTGGCGATAGACACTTCGCTTGCCGACGCGCATTATCTGCTGGGCAAGGCGGCAAAGGCTCTTGACGACCACCCTGAATCAGTCCGGCATTTCACACAAGCGCTGGCACTCAAGCCGGACTTTGAATTTGCGTATCGCGATCTCTTCGATCTTTTGCTTGGAGCCGGCAAGACCGAGGACGCCAAAGCCGTCGTCAGGAGAGCCATTCTTGCCCTGCCCAACTCAGCGGAATTCCGCTTTCTGCTGGGTAACTTGCTGTTCAACCAGCAGGATTTTGCAGGCGCCATTTCCTGCCATGGCAAGGCGGTGGCGCTGGAGCCCACTGCGGTGGTCTCTCACAAGATGATGGGCGACGCCTATGGGTATCTTGGCCAACACACAAAGGCCGCCGAGTGTTATGAAAAGGCGATTGCCATAGCCCCCGCCAACGCCGACATCCATGCAGCCCTTGGCAATGTCATGAGTGCGTCGGGACAAGGCGAGAAAGCCATGGCGTTTTATCGGCGCGCGATTGAGCTCGCGCCTGGACATGTGACCGCGCATCGACTCCTTGGAAACGCTTTTCTGAAGCGCGGGGATAAAGAAGGTGCGATCGCCTGCTACCGGCGGGTTGTCGAACTACAGCCCGACAGCCCGGTGACGCATATGGTGGCCGCCCTCTCGGGTGAGCAGCGGGACAGCACGCCCAGCGGCTACGTTGCACAGCTGTTTGATGAGTATGCGCAAACTTTTGACTCGCATCTGGTTCAAACACTGCATTACGACGCGCCGGAAAAACTGATGGATCTTGTCCGCGAGGTCTCCACGCCGGCGGCGAGGCAATGGTCTGTGCTGGATCTGGGTTGCGGCACAGGCTTGTCGGGCCTGGCTATTTCCCCTTATGCCAAAGAGCTGGTGGGGGTTGACCTCTCCGCCAACATGCTGGTGAAGGCTGGGGCGCGGCGCATCTATACCCGGCTTGAGCGCATGGACCTGCTAGCGATGATGAAAGAGGAGGCGGCCTCCAGCTATGACGTGGTGATCTCCACCGATGTGTTTATCTATGTCGGAAGGCTGGACGGATTGTTTGGCGAAGCGCAAAGACTGTTGCGCGCCGGCGGATTGTTTGCGTTTTCCGTGGAGTCCCTGGATGCCGTCAACGAGGAAGTCAAAGAAGGGCCGGACATGCTGGATGCTCGCGATTTTCGCCTGAACACCACGGGCCGCTACACGCATTCCCGGGCCTATTTGACCCGTATCGCTTTGCACAACGGTTTCGAGATGCTGCGCACAAAAGAAGTGGTGGTTCGTGTGGAAGGCACCAAGACGGCACCGGGCTATCTGATGTTGTGGCGCCGGTGCGATGGCGGGGTGCCGCAGCCGGCTTAAGCTGTCTGGGTACCAGCACGGTAGGCACGGCAGCAGCCATCTCCGGATAGTCGCGGCTGAAGTGCAGGCCGCGGCTTTCGTGCCGGCCATGGGCCGAGCGCACGATCAGGTAGGCCATCTGCGTCAGGATCGCGCAGCTCCAGCAGGGCCACGCTTGACGCGGAAGTTGGCATAAAACTCCTGGATCTCGGTGTCAAGCCAGGCAATGCGGTGCGCCACGCGCGCCGGTTGTTGGGGGGGCACAATGCGCACGTCATGAATGCTGCCTAAAGCCAGCTTCAGGTCAGGATGGCCTAAAGCTTTCTCAAAGCCGTTCCTTGACGTAGGACGCACGGTCCATGTCCACCATTTCCACGCTCAGCTGCACCATCAGGCCCGCCGGCCGCGGCGTCAGGCGGCGCAGCACGCCGGCGATGCGCTCGCCCAGGTCCTTCTTGGCTTCAGGCGTGCGGCCCGAGAGCAGGCGCAACTGGGCATGGACAAAAGCGCGTGAGGCCGGCGCGGTGCCGATTTCAAAACTGTCCAACGCGATCAGCCGGGTTTTCAGGTCGGATTCATTCTGTATTTCAGGGCTGGCGGCAACGGCCTGGTTCAGCGCCTGGAGCACTTCGGCCTTGGGGAAGCCGGTGAGGTTGCTCGAATATTCAACGATCAAATGAGGCATGGGGGTTCCAGATAAAAATGGCGGGGAAAGAATGGAGGGGAATCAGCTTGCAGGCGGCACCAGCACGGTGGGAACGGCCTGTTCGGCGATGCCGGGGTAATCGCGGCTGAAATGCAGGCCGCGGCTTTCATGCCGGCCGTGGGCCGAGCGCACGATCAGGTCGGCCACCTGCACCAGGTTGCGCAGCTCCAGCAGGTCGCGCGTGACGCGGAAGTTGGCGTAAAACTCCTGGATCTCGGCATCGAGCAGGGAAATGCGGTGCGCAGCGCGCTCCAGCCGCTTGGTGGTGCGCACAATGCCCACGTAGTTCCACATAAAGCGGCGCAGCTCGTCCCAGTTGTGCGAGATCACCACGGTTTCGTCGGCGTCGGTAACCTGGCTTTCGTCCCAGGCCGGCAGGTCCGGTGTTTCGGCGGCGGCCTCGGCCGCTATGGCATTTGCGGCGGCGCGCGCCAGCACCACACATTCGACCAGCGAATTGCTGGCCAGGCGGTTGGCCCCGTGCAAGCCGGTGCAGGCGGTCTCGCCGACGGCATACAGGCCGGCCACGTCGCTGCGGCCCTGCAGGTCGGTCATCACGCCGCCGCAGGTGTAGTGCGCGGCCGGCACCACCGGAATCGGCTGGCGCGTGATGTCTATGCCGAGTTCCAGGCAGCGCTGGAGGATGTTGGGGAAATGCTCCCGCAAAAACGCCGGGCTCTGGTGCGAAATGTCCAGGTAGACGCAATCCAGCCCGTGCTTTTTCATTTCAAAGTCGATGGCACGCGCCACCACGTCGCGCGGCGCGAGTTCGGCGCGTTCGTCATGCGCCGGCATAAAGCGCCCGCCGCCGGCCGAGGGCGGCAGCAGCAGCTTGCCGCCTTCGCCGCGCACCGCCTCGGTGATCAAAAATGATTTGGCTTCGGGGTGGTACAGGCAGGTCGGGTGGAACTGGATGAACTCCATATTGCCGACGCGGCAGCCCGCGCGCCAGGCGGCGGCAATGCCGTCGCCGGTGGCGGTGTCGGGGTTGGTGGAGTAAAGGTAGACCTTGCCCGCGCCGCCAGTCGCCAGGATGGTCTGGCCGGCGCTGAAGGTCAGCACCTGGCCGCTCAGGGTGTCCAGCACATAGGCGCCGTGGCAGCGCTTGCCGGGCCGTTTGAGTCGCCGGTCGGTGATGAGGTCGACCAGCATGTGGTGCTCGAACAGCGTGATGCCCGGCGTGGCGCGAACCTTTTCGATCAGCGTGCGCTGCACGGCCGCGCCGGTGGCGTCGGCCGCGTGCACGATGCGGCGCTGGCTGTGGCCGCCTTCGCGGGTCAGGTGCAGCTCGCCCGGGTGTTCGCCGTCTTCCGAAAACGCCACGCCCAATTGGCGCAGCCAGGCGATGGCCTCGGGCGCACCTTGCACCACGGCCTGCGTGGCCGGCAGGTCGCACAGGCCCGCGCCCGCGACCAGGGTGTCCGCCACGTGCTGCGCCAGCGTGTCGCCCTCGGCCAGCACGGCGGCCATGCCGCCCTGCGCCCAGGCGCTGGAGCCGTCGTTGAGTTCGCGTTTGGTGACCACGGCCACGCGCCGGCCTGGGGCGAGCAATAGCGCCGATGCCAGGCCCGCCAGGCCGCTGCCTATGATGAGGACGTCAAAGGCGTGCGGCGGCGGGGCCGGCAAACGTGTCATGAAAAGGGAGGGGCTAGGCGGGGGTGTAAGCCAGGCGCACGTAAATCGGCGCGAAGGCCTCGGCCTGCGTGACTTCCAGCAGGCCTTCCTTGGAGAGCTCCAGCAGCGCGATAAAGGTCACGACCAGCACCGGCATGCCGCGCGCGGCGTCGAACAGCTCCTCGAACTCCAGGAACTTGCGGCCCTGCAGCTTGCGCAGCACGATGCTCATGTGCTCGCGCACCGAGAGTTCTTCGCGGCTGATGACGTGGTGCTGCACCAGGCGGGCGCGCTTGACGATGTCGCGCCAGGCTTCCTGCAGGTCGACCACGTTGACGTCCGGGAAGCGCGGCTGCAGCGACTGCTCGACATAGACCTGGGCGCGCAGGAAGTCGCGGCCAAATTGCGGCACTTCGTTGAGCTTGTGGGCGGCCAGCTTGATCTGCTCGTACTCGAGCAGGCGGCGCACCAGCTCGGCGCGCGGGTCTTCGGGCTCCTGGCCCTCGGCCACCTTTTTGGGCGGCAACAGCATGCGCGACTTGATCTCGATCAGCATGGCCGCCATCAGCAGGTATTCGGCCGCCAGTTCCAGGTTGGTGGCGCGGATTTCGTCGACATAGGTGAGGTACTGGCGCGTGACCGCCGCCATCGGGATGTCGAGGATGTTGAAGTTCTGCTTGCGGATCAGATAGAGCAGCAAGTCCAGCGGGCCTTCAAAGGCCTCGAGGAAGACCTGCAGCGCATCGGGCGGGATGTACAGGTCGTGCGGCATCGCGAACAGCGGCTCGCCGTAAAGGCGCGCCAGCGCGACCTGGTCTATCACTTCGGGCATGTCCGTTCCCACCACGGGCTGCGCCTGGCCGGCGGCCGGCGGCAGTTCCTGGGGTTCTGGCGGGAAATGGGGTTGGGACATGAAAACAGCGGATGCGAGCGTAAAGGGCCGTGGGCCCTTTTATTTGCCGTTGGGGTGGCTGCTGGTGCCGTAGACGTAGGGCTGCTGGGGCACGCGGGCTTCGCTGTACTCGGCCTGCTCGCTGCGGTTCAGGTTCTTGTCCCACAACAGGGCGCGCCCGGCGCGCTGCTCCGCTTCCAGCGTGGGCTTTTTGGCCTTGAGCTGGTCTATGAACTGCGTCGTGTCGGAGGTGTAGTCGGAGCGGCGGAAGATGTTGAGGAGGGCCATGGGGTCTAAACTGCCTGAAACGTATAGTGGGCTGATTTTACCGGGGTCTGCCATGCCTTCCTTGTTTTCGCCCTTTTCGGCCGCTTTTCCCTCTAGAAGGATGTTTGCCTGTATGGGACTGCTCTCATTTGTTCTGGGCCTGGCGGGCTGCGACCCGCAGCGCATCGCCGAGCTTGAAGAGGGTGTGGCCACCGAAGCCGATGTGCGCGCCCGCTTCGGCGAGCCCGAAAAAATCTGGGACGCGGCCGACATGGCCGACACGCCCCTGCCCGGCGCGGCCGCGGCGCCGGGCGCCCGCACCTTTGAATACAACCGCCAGCCGCAGGGCCAAGCCAACTACATGATCACCATAGGCGCGGACGGCAAGATGAGCGCGCTCAGGCAGGTGCTGACGCCACAGAATTTCGAAAAAGTGCTGCCCGGCATGCGCATGGAACAGGTGCGCAAGATGCTCGGCAAGCCCATGAAGGTCACGCCTTATGCGCTCAGGCAGGAAACCCATTACGACTGGCGCTACCTGAACCCGCCTTCGACGGCGCGCATCTTTACGGTGGTGTTTGACGCCGACCTCAAGGTCAAGGGGACGGCCTCGGTGGATGAAGAGAGCATGAATCCCAGCGGCGGGACACGCTAAGGGCCGGTTAGGCCGTCTCGATCTTTGCCAGAAAGCCCGAGCGCTCCATCACGGCCAGCGGCTGGGCATTGAGCCCTGCGATGACCAGCCGGCCGCCGCGCAGCACGATGGCCTTGTGCAGTTGCTCCAGCACGTCCAGCCCCGAGGTGTCCAGCGACTGCAGCGACTGCACGTCCAGGCGCACCACCAGGCCTTTGGGTGCGCCTTCCACCACGCTCAGGATGGGATCGAGCTTGGCCACCGCGCCGAAGAACAGCGAACCGTAGAGCTGGAAGCTCGCCGAGTCCGCGTCGCGCGAGACCTCGACCACCTGGAACAGGCTGCTCATGCGCCGCACGAAGAGCACGCAGGCCAGGATCAGCCCGACCTGTAGCGCCACCGTGAGGTCGAACACCACCGTCAGGAAGAAGGTGCCCAGCATGATGAGGCGGTAGTGGCTGCTGGCCTGGGGCAGGCGGGCGAACTCGCGCCATTCGCCCATGTTCCAGGCCACGTAAAGCAGGATGCCCGAGAGCACGGCCAGCGGCACGTGCACAGCCAGCGGCGCGGCCGCCAGCACGATGATGACCAGCGTGAGCGCATGCACGAGGCCTGAAACCGGTGAGCTGGCGCCGGACCGCACATTGGTCACGGTGCGGGCAATGGTGCCGGTGGCCGGCATGCCGCCGAAAAAGGGCACGACGAAGTTGGCCACGCCCTGGGCCATCAGTTCCTGGTTGGGGTCGTGGCGCGGCAGGCCCGAGACCTGGTCGGCCACACGCGCGCACAGCAGCGACTCCACCGCGCCCAGCATCGCGATGGTGATGGTGGGCGCCACCAGCAGGCGCACCGTCTCCCATGAAAAGTCGGGGAGGGCAAACGCGGGCAGGGCGCGCGGAATGCCGTGAAAGCGCGTGCCTATGGTTTCCACCGGCAGGGCCAGGAAATAGGCAAAGGCCGTCAGCGTGACCAGCGCCACGATGGGGCCGGGCATGCGCGAGGCCATGCGCGTGGCGCGCTTGAGCTGCACGCCCTCGACCGCCTGCATGAGCCGGATCAGGCGCATGGTGAAAAAACCGCCCGCGGCGCGCGCCTGCGTGTCGAACAGCCGGGGCCAGATGAACAGGCCCAGCAGGCAGACCAGGCCCAGGCCCAGCGCATAGGGGTTGACGCTGTCCAGGTGGTTGCCCAGGACCTTGATCTGCGAGAAAAAATCGGCCGGCATCTTGGGCACGACCAGGCCCAGTAAGTCCTTGGCCTGCGACAGTGCGATCAGCACCGCGATGCCGTTGGTAAAGCCCACCACGATGCTGACCGGCACATAGCGCACCAGCGTGCCCAGCTTGAGCAGGCCCAGCAGGAACAGCAGCACGCCGGCGCAAGCGGTGGCGATCAGCAGGTTGGCCAGGCCGTAGCGTTCCAGGATGCCGTAGACAATCACAATGAAAGCGCCGGCGGGGCCGCCGATTTGCACCGCCGAGCCGCCCAGCGCCGAGATCAGCGCGCCGGCGATGATGGCGGTCCAGATGCCGGCCTCGGGCTTGAGGCCGGAGGCGATGGCAAAGGCCATGGCCAGCGGCAAGGCCACGATGCCGACGGTGATGCCCGCTCCGGCGTCTTTTAAAAACCGTTCCCGCGAGTAGCCGGCGAGTGCTGAAAACAGGCGGGGGCGAAACGGCGCAAGGTAGGCGGGCAGGTGCATGGTTTTTTGATTGTGGCGCCAGGCATGTATCGCCGAGAAGTCCTTGGCGTGACATTTTTCCATTGCCGGCAATGTAAAGGCTGGTTACAGTAATACTGAATTAGTAGGTCAAAATACTTACTTTTACAGCCTTTCGCGGACTGGATAAGCTTTGGGGCTTCACGGCGCCTGGTTCCGGACTGTCCCAGCGTGCTTTTCCTGGAGAAGTGATTGCCCGGTTTTTTCGGTTTTTCGTGGATGCCCGGATGGCGCCTGCCGCGGCGGGCAGCCGCTTTGGCGGCGCTGCTGCTGGCACACGCCATGGCTGTGGCGCAAGAATCCCCTGCTCCTGCTGCCCCGGCGGTGGCGCTGGCCCCCGCCGAGATTCCCGCCGCAAGCCCTGCGGCCGTGGTGCCTGCCCCCTTCAAGGCCGGGCGCGGCGTGCCGGGCGAGGGCCAGGTGCTGGTCGACAGCGCGGGTACCCTCACTTTCGAGCAGGTACGCAGCAAGTTTGATGCCGGCGAGGGGCGTGCCGTCCAGCCCAGCGAGATCATGCCCACCGGGGGCGGCGCGGCGCTGTGGTACCGCCTGGCCCTGCCGGCGGTCGCCGCGCCCACGCCGCTGATGCTCACCATTCCCCACCCCAATATGGACAGCGTGGACCTGTACCGCCCGGCGCCGGGCGGCGTGTGGCAACTGGAGCGCTCCGGCGACGCAATGCCTGTCGCGCAGTGGCCGGTGCGGCATCTGACCCCGGCCTTCGAGCTCCTGCTGCAGCCCGGCGAAACCCAGCCCAGCTACCTGCGGGTGGCGCACAACTACCCCATCAGCGTGCCCTGGGAACTGTCCGACCCGGACAGCTTCCACGAACAGTCCAAGGAGTCGCATTTGCTGCTCGGCGTGTACATCGGGCTGGTCCTGCTGATCGCCATGATGAGTACGCTGCACGCCGCGTCCTGGCGCGACAGCATCCATCTTTTTTTCGCCGGCTACGTGCTGGTGGTGGCCGCGGGCCAGCTGGCGCTGACCGGGCTGGCCGGCGAGTTTCTCTGGCCGGGCAATGCCTGGTGGAACGACAGCGCGCCGGTCGCCCTGACGCTGGCCACCGCCGCGCTGCTGCACCTGTTTTTGCGCCAGATGGTGGTCGACCGCGACGCGCCCTGGTTGTCGCGCGGCCTGCTGCTGATGACGGTGCTGGGCGCGGGCATCCTCACGGCTTTCCTGGTGATGGGCAACAAGTCCTCCTTCAACCTGGCCACGCCCTATTACCTGGGCAGCATGGCCGTTTACCTCAGCGTGGCCGGCTGGTATGTCTGGCGCCGGCCCATGGTCGGCCTGTGGGTGCTGGCCGCCATGATTTGCCTGACGGTGGGTTCGATTTTCCCCATCCTGCGCACGCAGGCCATGCTGCCGCTGGGCGTCGCCACGCAGTACGGCGCGCAGATAGGCGCGGCCTTCGAGATCCTGCTGCTGCTGGTAGCCCTGTACCTGCGCAGCCGCGAAAAGCGCGACAACCAGGCCCGTGTCGGCGCCCTCACGCGGGTCGATCCCTTGACCGGGCTGGGCAACCACCGCGTGCTGCTGCAGCGGCTGGATGCCCTGCTGGTGCGCCAGCGGCGCGACCCCGGCGCGGGCGCGGTGATGCGGGTGCGGCTGGGCAACGCCATCGACATCCGCCAGGACTACGGCATGGAAGCGGCGCAAAGCGCGGTGGTACAGGCCGGGGCCTGCGTGGCCGGCGTGGCGAGTGACGGCGACACTGTCGCGCGCCACCGCGACGGCGACTTTTTGCTGATCCTGCAAGGCCACCTCACGCGCGACGAGCTCACGCAGATCGCGCAGCGATTGATTGCCCGGGGCCTGGCCGACAGCCCCAGCCTGCCGCCCGGCACCATGATGCAGTTCAGGATTGCCGTGGCCGAGGCGCCTTTCAATGCGCCCGATGCCGAGCAGCTGTTGCACGCCATGGGCAATGTGCTCAGGGAGCTGTCGGGCCGCTCCGGCACCGGCTTGCGTTTTATCAACGCGGCGGCCGGCTGAGGCACTAGACCGGCGCGTGGCTCAGTGGATGCGCATGCCCGGCGTAGCGCCCGGCAGGGGTTCCAGCACATAAATGCCGGGCTGGGCTTTTTCGTCGGCGTGGCTGGCGGCCAGCACCATGCCTTCGCTGATGCCGAACTTCATTTTTCGCGGCGCCAGGTTGGCTACCAGTACCGTCAGCTTGCCGACCAGGTCCTCGGGTTTGTACGCCGAGGCGATGCCGCTGAACACGTTGCGCATGCGGCCTTCGCCGGCGTCCAGCGTCAGGCGCAGCAGCTTGGTCGAGCCTTCGACCGCCTCGCAGCTGACGATCTTGGCAATGCGCAAGTCGACCTTGGCGAAGTCGTCGATGGTGATGGCAGGGGCGATCGCCTCACCGCCCGGCAGGTCCGCGGGTGCGGCCGGCGCGGCTTCGGCCTGGGCCGGCGGCTCGAACAGCGCCTCGAGCTGCTTGACATCCACGCGCTGCATCAGGTGCTTGTAGTCGCCTATCACATGGCCCTTGCCCAGCATGGCACCAGCGGCCGAAAAGTTCAGCGCTTCCACTTTCAGGAAGCCTTCGACCTGCGCGGCCAGGGCGGGCAGCACGGGCTTCAGATAAATCGTCAGCAGGCGGAAGGCCTCTATGCATACCGTGCAGACGTCCTGCAGGCGCGCGTCCATGCCGGCCTGCTTGGCGAGTTCCCAGGGCTTGTTCTGGTCCACATAGGCGTTGACACGGTCCGTCAGCAGCATGGTTTCGCGCAGGGCCTTGGCGAACTCGCGGCTTTCATAAAGCGGCGCGATCACGTCCCTGGCCGCGCGCAGTGCTTCCAGCAGCGCTGCACCGTCGGCCGACACCTCGCCGAGCTGGCCGGCAAAACGTTTGCTGATAAAGCCCGCGGCGCGGCTGGCGATATTGATGTACTTGCCCACCAGGTCGCTGTTGACGCGCGCCATGAAGTCGTCGGCGTTGAAATCGATGTCCTCGTTGCGCGCATTGAGCTTGGCGGCCAGGTAATAGCGCAGCCATTCGGGGTTCATGCCCAGGCTCAGATATTTAAGCGGGTCCAGGCCTGTGCCGCGGCTCTTGCTCATCTTCTCGCCGTTGTTCACCGTCAGGAAACCGTGCACAAACACGTTGTCGGGCGTCTTGCGGCCGCTGAAGTGCAGCATGGCCGGCCAGAACAGGGTGTGGAAGGTGACGATATCCTTGCCGATGAAGTGGTACTGCTCCAGGCCGGGCGTGGCCATGTAGGCGTCGTAGTTCTCGCCGCGTTTTTCAAGCAGGTTTTTGAGCGAGGCCAGGTAGCCGACGGGCGCGTCCAGCCAGACATAAAAATACTTGCCCGGCGCATCGGGGATTTCAATGCCGAAGTAAGGCGCGTCTCTAGAGATGTCCCAGTCGCCCAAGCCTTCGCTCTTGGTGCCGTCGGCATTCTCGCGCACCGAGAACCATTCCTTGACCTTGTTGGCCACTTCGGGCTGCAGCTTACCGTCCTGCGTCCATTTTTCGAGGAACTCCACGCAGCGCGGGTCGGACAGGGTGAAGAAAAAATGCTCGGAGCTTTTAAGCACCGGCTTGGCACCCGACAGGGCCGAATAGGGGTTGATCAGGTCGGTGGGTGCATACACCGCGCCGCAGACCTCGCAGTTGTCGCCGTACTGGTCTTTCGAGTGGCAGTTCGGGCATTCGCCCTTGATGAAGCGGTCGGGCAGGAACATGCTCTTCTCGGCGTCGAAGAACTGTTCAATCGTCTTGGTCGCGATCAGCCCGGCCTTTTTGAGGTCCAGGTAGATCTGCTGCGCGAGTTCGTGGTTTTCCGGGCCGTCGGTGGAGTGCCAGTTGTCAAAGCTGATGTGAAAGCCGTCCAGGTAGGGCTTGCGGCCCGCGGCGATGTCGGCCACGAACTGCTGCGGTGTCTTGCCGGCTTTTTCGGCGGCGATCATGATGGGCGCGCCGTGGGCGTCGTCCGCGCCCACAAAGTTCACCGCATGGCCCTGCATGCGCTGGAAACGCACCCAGATGTCGGCCTGGATGTATTCCATGATGTGGCCGATATGGAAATTGCCGTTGGCATAGGGCAGGGCGGTGGTGACAAACAGGCGGCGCTGGGACATAGGGATCTTTTTTGGCTTAATGAGGGCTAACCCGCAATTTTAAGTCGCTTGGCCCCCATGCCGCCCCGCCAAGTCCCCATGACCCCAGTGGGCGCCGCCACGGCGTTAGACTTCAGCCCAACCCCCGCCGCCGCCAGAGCGCCGCCCCACTTGACAGATTCAACGGAGTATTTCCCCATGTCCCTGGACCAACAGGCCGTCCTGAACGCCGTGCAAGCCGTGCTGGATCCCAACACCGGCAAAGACTTTGTCAGCACCAAGGCCCTGAAAAACCTGCAGATCAGCGGCAGCGACGTGTCTTTCGACATCGAACTCGGCTACCCGGCCAAAAGCCAGGTCGCCGGCCTGCGCAAAAGCCTGATCGCCGCCGTCAAGGCCGTGTCCGGCGCCGGCAACGTCTCGGTCAATGTCGCGGTCAAGATCGCCAGCCACGCCGTGCAGCGCGGCGTGCAGCTGCTGCCCAACGTCAAGAACATCATCGCCGTCGCTTCGGGCAAGGGCGGCGTGGGCAAGAGCACCACCGCCGTCAACCTGGCCCTGGCCCTGGCGGCCGAAGGCGCCAGCGTGGGCCTGCTCGACGCCGACATCTACGGCCCCAGCCAGCCCATGATGATGGGCATCGAAGGCCGGCCCGAGAGCGTGGACGGCAAGAACATGGAACCCATGGAGAACTACGGCATCCAGGTCATGTCCATAGGCTTTCTGGTGGCCCAGGACGAAGCCATGATCTGGCGCGGCCCCATGGCCACCCAGGCGCTGGAGCAGCTGCTGCGCCAGACCAACTGGAAAGACCTGGACTACCTGATCGTCGACATGCCGCCCGGCACCGGCGACATCCAGCTCACGCTGTCGCAGCGCGTGCCCATGACGGGCGCCGTCATCGTCACCACGCCGCAGGACATCGCGCTGCTGGACGCCAAAAAGGGCATCAAGATGTTCGAAAAAGTCGGCGTGCCCATCCTGGGCATCGTCGAAAACATGGCGGTGCACATCTGCAGCAACTGCGGCCATGCCGAGCACATTTTCGGCGAGGGCGGCGGCAAGAAGATGGCGGCCGACTACAAGATGGACTACCTGGGCGCGCTGCCGCTGGACATGCAGATACGCCTGCAAGCCGACAACGGCCGGCCCACCGTGGTGGCCGACCCGGACGGCGAGGTCGCCGGCATCTACAAGGCCGTGGCGCGCAAGATGGCCGTCACCGTGGCGGCCAAGTCCAAGGACTTTTCCGCCAAGTTCCCGACCATCACCATCAGCAAGAACACCTGAAACAGCCCAGGCGCGGCGCCCCATGAACCTGCTGGCATCCCTGCGTTACCTGGCCGCGCTCGACGAGCACAAACATTTCGGCCGCGCGGCCCAGGCCTGCCACATCACGCAGCCGGCGCTGTCCAATGCGCTGCGCGCGCTGGAGCGGGAATTCGGCACCGTCATCGTGCGGCGCGGGCGCAACTTCGAAGGCTTCACGCCCGAAGGCGAGCGCGTGCTGCTCAGCGCCCAGCGCATGCTGCATGAGCGCGAGCTGCTGCAGCAGGAGCTCGACAGCGGCATAGGCAAACCGCAGGGCAGCCTCGCCATAGGGGCCGTGCCCACCGCCATGCCGGTGGCCGCGCGCTTTTGCGCGCTGCTGCAGGCGCGCTACCCGGGCATCTCGCCCACGGTGCGCTCCATGAGCTCCAACGAACTGGAGGCCGGCCTGGAGAGCCTGGCGCTGGACATGGGCCTGGGCTACACCGACCGGCTGCGCGCCAACGGACCCAGCCTGCGCCAGATCAAGCAGTACACCGAGCACTATTTTTTCGTGCGCCGCGCCGCCAAGGCAAGCAAGGACGTCATGCAAATCGGCCCCAAGATCAGCTGGGCCGAGGCCGCCAAACATCCGCTGTGCCTGCTCACGCGCGACATGCACAACCGCACCATCGTCGACAAGGCCTTCCAGGAAGCCGGCCAGGCCTGCGAGCCGGTCATCCAGACCAACTCCATCCTCACGCTGGCGCTGTCGGTGGCCGAGGGCAATGTCTGCACCGTGATGCCCGGCGCGCTGGTGGGCGCGGTGCGCGGCTATCGCGAGCTCGAAGCCCTGCCCCTGGTCAGCCCCGAGGTGCGCACCACCATAGGCTTTATGGCCCAGGGCGGCGACCCTTCGCGCACCCTGGAAGCCGCCCTGGCCCTGGCCCAGGACGCGGGCTGGCTGCGCCATGCCGCAGCCCACAGCGGTCTGCTGAGCGTCTAGCGCTCCCCCAACCCTTCCAGTCTCTAGACCAGCCGCGGCCTGCAAAGCCTCGGGAGCCACACGAAGTGCGCGACCGTGGGGGGCACATACCCTCATTCAAGTTTTGAATGAGGGTATGTCTCGATTCAATTTGACCGTGTTGCCGTGCGGCCGCGACACTTCGCGCACTCGTTCAGGGTGGGAAATACCAATAAGCCATAACACGGAGATAAGAAGACATGTCTGGATTCCTCGATAAAGAGCGCATCATTGCCGGCCCCGGCTTCAACCGCTGGCTGGTGCCTCCCGCCGCCCTGGCGATCCACCTGTGCATAGGCATGGCCTATGGTTTTTCAGTGTTCTGGCTGCCGCTGTCCAAGGCGCTGGGCATCAAGGAATCCATCAAATGCGGCCCTGAAGTCGGCTTTATCGCCGAGCTGTTCACCACCAGCTGCGACTGGAAAATCTCCACCCTGGGCTGGATGTACACCCTGTTCTTTGTGCTGCTGGGCATTTCCGCGGCCACCTGGGGCGGCTGGCTGGAACGCGCCGGCCCGCGCAAGGCCGGCGTGGTGTCGGCCGTCTGCTGGTGCGGCGGCAT
>Ga0102595_100414_pt1 | contig 31193 bp, 30 predicted proteins | sample Araplaol_mTSA_r2_2_FD_76864 | JGI IMG/M metagenome (GOLD analysis project Ga0102595, IMG submission 76864) | Arabidopsis root microbial communities from North Carolina, USA - plate scrape MF_Col_mTSA_r2 (SPADES assembly) (version 2) | ecosystem: Host-associated > Plants > Roots > Endosphere...
ACAGTATCCGCTTCCTGCGCGAATCCCTGCAGCGCTTTGTCGAGGGCGAAACGCCGACCGAACGCGTGCGCGCCTGCTACCCCTATGTGCGGGTACAGACCGAGACCGTGGCGCGCGCCGATTCCCGCCTATCGTATGGCTTTGTTGCCGGCCCCGGCGCCTTCGAGACCACGCTGACGCGCCCCGACTTGTTCGAAGGCTATTACACCGAACAATTCCGCCTGCTGCTGAAGAATCACGGCCAGCAGCAGATGCAGATCGAAGTGGGCCTCAGCTCCCAGCCGATCCCGATCCACTTTTCGTTTGCCGAGCATGACCATATCGAGGGCAGCCTGAGCGCCGAGCGCCGCCTGCTGATGCGCGACGTGTTCGACCTGCCGAACCTGGCGGCAATGGACGACGGCATTGCCAATGGCACGTACGAGGCAGCGCCGGGCGAAGCGCAGCCGCTGTCGCTGTTCACCGCGCCGCGCGTCGACTATTCCCTGCAGCGCCTACGCCATTACACCGGCACTTCGCCCGAGCATTTCCAGAATTTCGTGATGTTCACGAACTACCAGTTCTACATCGATGAATTCGTGCGCCTGGGCCATGAGCTGATGGCCAGCCCGGACAGCGATGGCTACGTGGCTTTTGTTGAACCGGGCAATATCGTGACGCGCCGCGTCGGGCACGCCATGCAGCCGGGCGACGACCTCGGTGCTGCGCCGCCGCGCCTGCCGCAGATGCCGGGCTACCACCTGGTGCGCGCCGATGGCAGCGGCATCAGCATGGTGAACATCGGTGTCGGTCCGGCCAACGCCAAGACGGCCACCGACCATATCGCGGTGCTGCGGCCGCACGCCTGGCTGATGCTGGGGCACTGCGCGGGCCTGCGCAACACGCAGCAGCTGGGCGACTACGTCCTGGCCCACGGCTATGTGCGTGAAGACCATGTGCTGGATGAGGATTTGCCGCTGTGGGTGCCGATTCCAGCCCTGGCTGAAGTGCAGGTGGCGATCGAATCGGCGGTAGCCGAAGTGACGCAGCTGGGCGGCCATGACCTGAAGCGCGTGCTGCGCACCGGGACCGTGGCCAGCACCGACAACCGCAACTGGGAGCTGCTGCCGCAGCGCACGCCGGAGCGCCGTTTCAGCCAGAGCAGGGCGGTGGCGCTGGACATGGAAAGCGCCACCATTGCGGCCAACGGCTTCCGCTTCCGCGTCCCTTACGGCACGCTGCTGTGCGTCAGCGACAAGCCGCTGCACGGCGAAATCAAGCTGCCGGGCATGGCCAACCAGTTCTACCGCGACCGCGTCGACCAGCACCTGCGCATCGGCATCCGTGCGCTGGAGCTACTGCGCGGCCTCGGTTCGGACAAGCTGCACAGCCGCAAGCTGCGCAGCTTCGCCGAGGTGGCGTTCCAGTAAAGTAAAGGATCAGCGCTGCAGCCAGTCGTCGTAGCTGATGGCGCCGATACGCGGGCTTGCACCAGCAGCCGGAACCAGGCTGCCGTGTTCGAGTTCGGAGCCGTAGTATTTGGCATGCGGATCGACCACGATTGCGTGCTTGTCGCCGGCGGCAGCCAGCGCACGGCGCACGATCTGCTCCAGTGGGAATGCCTGTGGACCGGCCAGTTCGGTGGTGCCGTTCAGCGGTGCGGCCAGTGCGACGTCGGCCAGCGCGGCGGCGACATCGTCCGCTGCTACCGGCTGGATCAGGGCCGGCGACAGGTGGATCGAATCGCCCACCACGGACGATTGCCCGATGGCTGCCATGAATTCCATGAACTGGGTGGCGCGCAGGATGGTGTAGGGAACGCCGCTCTGCTTGATCAGTTCTTCCTGCGCCAGCTTGGCGCAGAAATAGCCATTTTCCGGCAGCCGGTCGGTGCCCACGATCGACAAGGCGACGTGGTGGCGCACGCCAGCTTCCTTTTCGGCGCGGCCCAGGTTGCGGCTCGATTTCTGGAAGAAGTCCATCACGTCGGCTGGCGCGAACGATGGCGAGTTGGCGACATCGATCACCACCTCCGCGCCGGCTAGCGCCGCCGCCAGTCCTTCGCCGGTGACAGCGTTCACGCCCGATGCCGGCGATGCCGCCAGTACTTCGTGGCCGCTCTCTTTCAGCAGTTTCACGGTTTTGCTGCCGATCAGGCCAGTACCGCCAATGATTACGATCTTCATGATGACTTCCTCCAGTGGGTAACGTTGCGTTGACAGTTCATCTTAGGTCGCGCAGAATCGGCAGGGATGACTATTACCCCTGATTTCCTGCCAAAGCTGTCCGGCCAGCGCCTGGTGCTGTTCCTGGCCTATGAAGATGTCGGCCTGCTCGACCTGACCGGTCCCCAAACCGTGTTCTGGGCCGCCGACAAGCGCATGCGCGAGCGCGGCCTGCCGGGTTATGCGCGCCAGGTGGCCAGCCTGGCCGGCGGCATGGTGCGCAGCGCGGAAGGCATGGCGCTGGAGACCGAAGCACTGTCGTCCTTCCTGCTGCAGGACATCGACACCATCATCGTGCCCGGCTCCCCCGACATGCCGCGCGTGCAGCCCTTGTTGCGGGAGCTGAGCGACTGGATCGCCGTCGCGGCCGACCGTGCGCGGCGCACGGCCTCGGTCTGCAGCGGCACCTTCCTGCTGGCGCAGGCCGGACTCCTGAACGGCAAGCGCGCCGCCACGCACTGGGCCATGTGCGACCTGTTGCTGGAGCGTTTTCCGGCGGTGGATGTCGACCGCGACTCGCTGTTCGTCAACCAGCACAAGGTGTGGACTTCAGCCGGCGTCACGGCCGGCATCGATCTGGCGCTGGCCCTGGTGGAAGGAGATTGCGGGCGCGATATCGCGATGCAGGTGGCGCGCGAACTGGTGGTATTCCTCAAGCGACCCGGCGGCCAGGCGCAATTCAGCGAGCTGCTGCTGGCGCAGGAGGCAGGCGGCGACACCTTCGAGCGCCTGCACCTGTGGATTATGGACAACCTGGCGCTGGAGATGCCGGTCGAAGTGCTGGCCGGCCAGGTGAATATGAGCCCGCGCAATTTCGCGCGGGTCTACAAGGAGAAGACCGGCCGCACGCCGGCCAAGGGCGTCGAATCGTTGCGGCTGGAAGCCGCGCGGCGCATGCTGGAAACATCGCAGCGCAGCGTCGAGCAGGTGGCGCGCCTGTGCGGATTCGGCAACGAGGAACGCTTGCGCACAACTTTCCAGCGCGTGCTGGCCGTGTCGCCCAGCGATTACCGCAAGCGATTCGCCCCTTCCGAAATGCGGCGCACCAGGTAGAGCCCGATGATGTCGACGATCGCATGGGCGATCATCACGGCCAGCAGGCCGATATGCTCGAACGCGTAGCCGAACACCACGCCCATGCCGAACACGCCGCCGGCCTGCCACAGTGCTGCGCGGTCGAAGCGGCGGAAGTCATAGGCCCCGCTATGCACCAGCAGGAACAGCAGGCTGGCGCCCCAGATGCCCACCAGCGGCTGCAGTGCGGCGCGGAACAGCAGTTCTTCCGACACGCCGGCGGCAAGCGAAATCCATAATGGGTTCAAGCCGCTGAGATCGAGTCGCGCATAACTGGCGGCGGTGCGCTGCACCGCCTCGGAGTGCGGCTTGCGCAGCGTGGTCACGGCCGAAATGCCGCCGGCGGCCAGGCCCAGTGCGATGCCGGCCAGGCCTTGCTGCCACCACGGCAGGCCGGCCTGCAGCAGCGCCGCCATGGGCACATGCCGGAACAGGAGGATGGCAACGGCAATCGCCGCCAGCACGGCGCAACTGAGGAGCTGCGTGCGCAGGGAGATCTTCAGATCATGCTTTCGAAGATGATCTTCCACTCGCTGCCTTCACGCGCCCAGTACTGGCGCTTGCGCTGGGTGGAGCGGCTCTTGCCGATTTTCGATTCGAGGGTGAAGGTGCTGACCAGCATGTCGTCGCGGCTTGGGTAGCGGAAGATAGTCACTTCGCTGAGCGACACGCTGAGCCCGTTCACGCTGGCCAGCGGACGCATATCTTTCTCGTACCAGGTCTTCAGGTCTTCGCCATTGGCCGACTTGAATTTGCCCGAATAATTCTTGAGCAGGCGCTTGCTGTCGGCGCTGACCAGGTCAGCGCGCCAGGATTCGACCAGGCGATTAGCGGTGAAGCGCTCGCTCTCCCATTTTGCCTTGCTGATGAACTCCTGGTGGTCGGCGATCACTACCGGCGTCTTGCCGATATCGACCGTGCCTTCCAGCTTGCGCAAATCGTCATTGGTCAGCACCACGCAGCCATCGGAGGCGAGGGGTGGGCGGCTGTAGTTGTCGGCCGGCGTGCCATGCAGGAAGATGCCGCTGCCGCTGCGGCCGTTCAGCCGGTCCCACTCGTTCGGGTAGTTGATGCGCAGCGCGCTGGCGCCGTAGAAGTCGGGCAGCTTGGAACCCGATACGCGGCCGGTGATGTAATACACGCCGAGCGGGGTTTTCTGGTCGCCTTCGCGGAACTTGTCGACGCCCAGCTTGCCCTGGCTGACGTAGTAGTCGGTCACCAGTTTCAGTTCGCCGTTGTTGTTCTGGTAGACGTACAGGCGCGATTGCGTGGCGTCGACCACCAGCACGTGGCGCATGTCGGCGCGCAGCTGCAGCACGGAGCGCGGCGCCAGTTCCGGGCCGGGGCGCGCCACCAGGGTTTGCAGGCGCACGCGCGCTTCGTCGCGCAAGTCTTTCAGCTTGTCGGCCGGGCCGTTGGCGCCGGCGCCGAGCTGGCCGACAGGCTTGGTGTGCATCAGCAGCAGGTCGCCGCGGATCAGGTGGCCGACGCGGAAGTTGGGGTAAGCCTGCACCAGTACGTCGGCCTTGGCCATCGCCTCCTGCAGCTGGCTGGCGCGCAAGTCCTTGTAGATTTCCAGCAGCATGATTTCCGCATCCTGCCTGGCGCGCGGGGCTTCCGCCGGATGAATTGATTTGGCCATGCCGATGCCGGCCGGCGCAAGCAGGGCGCATGCTGCCAGCAGCGCGGCTGCGGCGCTGGCATTTGCTCGCTTCGACATCTCCATCAGGCCCCCGACTGCTCTTGCTTGATCAACCAATTCTTACCTTGCTTCTCCAGTACCAGGGTCTTGCGGCCGGTGGTGCTGAGGCGGTCCGACACGTACTTCTGGCGGAATTTCACGGTCGCGGTATTGCCCTTGACCGTCACTTGCGGCGACTCGATGGTTACCTTGATATGGCCCTTGCCCTCGATACGGGCGGTGCGGTCAGCTTCCCAGGCTTTGCGGTTCTGGCCTTTCGGCGTCTGGAAGTTGCTGCCGTAGGCATTCAGGTAAGCCTTCATGTCTTGCGCGCTCCAGGCCTTGGCCCAGCCTTCGACCGCCTTGACGACGTCTGCGCCGTCGGCGTCTTCTTTCTGGACCTGTTCAGCTTTCGGGGCAGCCTTTGTCAATTGTACCGCTGGCGCCGGGACAGGCGCTGGCGCTGCGACTGCAGGAACGGTCGGGAGCGGCTTGGCCTGGGCCACCACCTGTGCCACAACCGGGGCGGGCGCTGGCGCCACCTTCACTGGCGGCGGAGGCAACTTGGCAGGTGCCGGGGCCGGTGCGGGAGCCACCTGCGCCAGCACCGGGGCTGGCGCCGCAACTGGCGGCGCGGCCTTCGCTGGCACAGGAGCCGACGCTGCCGCAATGGCTGCCAGCGGCGAAGCGGCCTCGCCGCCTTTTGGCGTCAGCGTGCGCACCATCGCCAGTTTGGCTTTCTGCGGCGGCTGCTGGCTCGGGTCGGCCAGCTGCATCGCCTTGTCGTAAGACTGGCTGGCCAGCTTGGCATAAACATCGCCCAGGTTTTCGTGGGCGGTGGCATAAGCAGGGTTGGTGCGGATCGCGCGCTCCAGCGCAACGCGGGCCTTATCGTAATTGCCGGCCGATGCGTGCAGCACGGCCAGATTGTTATAAGGCTCCGGTAATTCCGGATAATCTTCCGTCAGCTTTTGGAAAACATTAATAGCTTCAGTTGATTTGCCCTGTTCGGACAAAATCATCCCTTTAATAAATCGCAATTGTGCATCCTTGGGCCGTTGTGATAATGCAACATCAACCTTGGCCAAAGCGGCTGGCAACTGCCCGCCGCGCATCATTTTATTGATCTCTGCTACCTCATCTGCCTGCGCGGAAAAGCACGCGATTAATAGCGCGGCCCCTAGCGCAAGGGCTGTACGAGAGGAAATTTGCGATGCCTGCATTTATTATTTTGCCGACGGGAAATAAAGACTCATTTTATCAAAACTCGGGGTGCTGAATATACTTAGAAGATGGAACTAAGTATTACGCAGGAGGACGCGGGACATACGGCAGAAGGTTTGCCGCTGTTCATATTTGCGCTCTGCAACCGCCATGGAATGGAAGTCCGGATCAATACCGTGGGCGCCGCCATTTCCCGGCTCCACGTACCCGACCGAAACGGACGGCTTGCCAATATCGTGCAAGGCGAGGCTGCGGACTGCGGCATCCATTTGCTGCCCGCGCCGGGCCGCGCCTTGCACCGCCTGCCGTGGCACGCCGTGCCGCTGGTGGACGACGCCAGCGTGGGCGTGCGCCTGGTCAGTCCAGGGCCGCACCCTGTGACGGCGACCTGGGTCCTGGACGAGGCGAACGGACTCGCGCTCCATTGCCAGGCGCCCGACGCTGTGCCGGCGACGATTTGCCTGCGGATTGCACTTAATATGGCCGGCGAGGGCGATGTGCTCGGCCAATTGCTGATGGTGAGCGCGCCGCGCGTGATCCCGGCCGGCGGGCATGAGCAGGAAGTCGCAGGCACATTGTGGGATTGCCGCGCGCCGCGGCCGCTGGCCGGCTTGCCGGGGCAGGCGCGCTACCTGCTGGGCCAGCACGGCGAGCTTGCGCTGCGCCTGCTCGACCCGGCCAGCGGCCGCCTGCTTGCCCTGGTGGCCGATGCCGTCAGCCTGCGGCTGGGTGTCGCCGATCCACCGGCTTGCCTCTGGCTTGAGCCAGTACTGGCGGCAGCGGGCGGGAACGTCAGCCTGCGCTTCAGCGCCCAGGCCTAGGCCCGCCGCCAGGCTTACGGTAAATACAATGTTAATATTTGGACTCCGCCATCACCGAGCCCAGCCACATGAGTATCGTGTTTTCCAGCCTGAACCACACGCAGCGCGTGCCCTTAGCTGCCGAAATCCACTCGCGCCCCTTCCTGAAACTGGATGCGCCAACCCTGCTGACCCACTTCGCCATCGTGGGCGAACAGGAGCAGCAAGAGTTGCTGGCGGAGCTGTGTGGCCATTTCGGCGTGGCGGCGCCGGGCGCAGGCGGGAAGTACTTTAGCCACGACTTTGGCCGCTTCCGCCTGAAGTGGGAGCTGCACACCGAATTCGCCACCTTTACCTTTGCCGAAACGGTGGCCAGCATGCCGCTGCCGGAAGAGGCCTTCAGCAATATGCCCTCGCGCCACCTGCCGGAGCAATGGCTGTTGCGGCTGCAGGGCAGGGTGCTGGTGGCGGCGCACGTCCTGCTGGGACGGCCGGGCGGCATGCAGCATGCATTTGCGGAAAGCCTGCAGCGCCTTTTCCAGGGCGCCCCGCTGGCGGGCAGCCAGGTCATGAACGGCGGCGAGATGTGGACCGACTTTGCGATCCACGCCGATGGCTTCAGCCGCTTCGTGATCTGCGACGCCGGCATGCACGAACAGCAGTCGGGCCGCCTGGTGCAGCGCGTGCTGGAAATCGAAACCTACCGCATGATGGCCCTGCTTGGCCTGCCGGTGGCGCAGAACGCCACGCCCGAACTGAATGAAGTGGAGGCCGAACTGGCCACGCTGGCCGGCGCCCTGGTTGAAGCCGACGGCAAGGTCGATGACGGTTCCACCGAGCAGGCGCTGCTCGACCGCATTACCCACTTGGCCGCGCGCATCGAGAAAGTCTCGGCTGATACCAGCTACCGCTTCGCCGCGTCCAAGGCTTATTTCGGCCTGGTCAACGCGCGCATCGACGAATTGCGCGAGCTGCGCATTGAAGGCACGCCAACGGTGGAAGAATTCATGGAGCGCCGCCTGGCGCCCGCCATGAAAACCTGCGAAGCCGTTGCCGCACGCCAGCAGGCCCTGGCCGGCCGCATCGCCAACTGCAACGACCTGCTGCGCACCCGCGTCGGCATCGTGCAGGAAGCGCAGAACCGCAAGATCCTGCAGTCGATGAACGCGCGCGCCGCCCAGCAGCTGCGCCTGCAGCAGGCCGTGGAAGGCTTGTCGGTGGCGGCGATCTCGTATTACGTGGTGGGCCTGATCGGCTATACCGCCAAGGGCGCCAAGGTGCTTGGCGTGGCGGTCAACCCCGAGCTGCTGATGGGCGTGATGGTGCCGGTGGTGGCCGTCGGCATGTGGCTGGGCCTGCGCAGCATGCACAAGCGCCTGCACCACGCATGATGCAGCTGGTTCGATATTGCGCCGCGCTCGTGGCGGGGGCGGTGCTGGCCGCCTGCGCACCGGTCACGCGCCTCGCGCCTGCTTCCACGTCATCGACGGTAAGCGCGCTGCGTTTTATTGGCGAGCAGCGCGTTCCGCACCAGGCCATGTTCCAGGACACCATGCTGGGCGGCTTCTCCGGGCTCGATTACGATGCCGCGCGCGGCAGCTGGCTGATCGAAAGCGACGACCGCTGCACGCACAACCCGGCGCGCTATTACGAGGCCGAACTGGATTTCGACGCCTCCGCCTTCCGCGCTGTGCGCTTCACCGGCGTACATTATTTCCTGAATGCCGACGGCAAGGACTTTGCCGCAACCGCTGCCGGATGCGTGCGTGCCGACGTGGAATCGATCCGCATCGACCCGCTGGACAGCAGCATGTGGTACGCGAGCGAAGGCGACCGCCGCTATGGCCTTGATCCCTTCATCCGGCATGCCACCCTGGGTGGTGCGCTGCTGGCCGAATTGCCGTTGCCCGAGGGGTTCAAGGTGCACAAGGATGAAGAGCGCGGCTCCCGCTACAACGCCACCTTCGAAGGACTGGCTTTCGCACCGGATGGCCGCAGCCTGTGGGCTTCCATCGAATGGCCGCTGTATGAGGACGGCCCGATCCCGACCCCGCAGCAGGGCGCCATGGTACGCATGACGCAGTTCCAGCGGAACGGGCAGGTGCTGCGCCAGTTCGCCTATCCGCTGGACGCGATTCCTGCCGAACCGGGGCCCGGCAAGGCGGCTGAAAACGGCGTCTCCGAAATCCTCGCGCTGCCGGATGGCGAACTGCTGGTGCTGGAGCGCGCCACGGTGCAGGACGCAAATGGCGTCCACACCAACTACGTGCGCCTGTATGCGACCGATGGCCGCGGCGCCAGCGACGTGAAAGCGCTGCCCGGCCTGGCCGGGGCGCAATACATCCCGGCACGCAAACGGCTGGTGCTGGACTTCAGCAAGCCGCCTGCGCCGCACGCCTTCAACCTGGAAGCGATGTCCTTCGGCCCGCGCCTGCCAAACGGCCACGCCACCCTGGTATTTGCCAGCGACGACAACTTTGGCAAAGGGCAGGTTACCCAGTTCCTGCTGTTCGAAGTGCTGCCCTGAGGATTATTCCGCCGAGTGGAATGGTGAATTGCCGTTGGTGGTGATTCCCATCATTGCAAACATGGATCACACTTTCATCATTACTTGAAAGGAGATCCCATGAAACTGTATTACCACCCAATTTCCGGCCACGCCCACCGCGCCCACCTGTTCCTGTCCCTGCTGGGACTCGACTTCGAACTGGTGGAAGTGGACTTGCTGAAGGCCGAGCAAAAAACCGAGGCTTTCCTCAAGCTGAACCCCTTCGGCCAGGTGCCGGTGCTGGAAGACGACGGCGTGGTGATCGCGGACTCCAACGCCATCCTGGTCTACCTGGCCAAGCGCTATGGCAATGACAGCTGGCTGCCGCAGGACCCGGTCGGCGCCGCCACCGTTCAGCGCTGGCTGTCGGTGGCCGCCGGCGAGATCGCCAGCGGCCCGGCCACCGCGCGCATCATCAACCTGTTCAAGAAACCGGTCGATCCGGCCGACGCCATCGCGCGCGCCCACCGCATCCTCGCGCTGGTGGAAGACACCCTGGCCGGCAAGGAATGGATCGCAGCCGCCTGGCCGACCATCGCCGATATCGCCCTGTACAGCTATATCGCCCGCGCGCCCGAAGGCAATGTCGACCTGTCAGGCTATGCGCATGTGAAAGCCTGGCTGGCCCGCGTGGAAGCGCTGCCGCGCTTCCAGCCCTTCATCAAATCACCGGTCGGGCTGGCAGCATGAACGCGCCCTGGCACGCCGGCGAAATCGCGATCCAGGCGACGATTGGCGCGGTGGAACGCATGGACGAAATCGGCCGCAAGGTGATCCGCGACCATATGCCGGACCAGCACCGCGACTTCTTCGCCCAGTTGCCGTTCGCCGTGTTCGGCAGCGTCGATGGCGAAGGACGGCCGTGGGCCACGCTGCGTGCCGGGGAAGAAGGCTTCATGCATTCGCCGGACCCGCAACGCCTGCAGCTGCTGCTGCCGGCACAGCCGGACGATCCGGCGCAGGCCGGCCTGCGCGACGGCGCGGCAGTCGGCATGCTCGGGATAGAGTTGCATACGCGCCGCCGCAACCGCCTGAACGGCCGCCTGCGCGCGCTTGGCGGCGAGCAGTTCGAAATTGCCGTCGCCGAATCGTTTGGCAACTGCCCGAAATACATCCACGAGCGCGATTACCGTTTCGAGCGCACGCCGGGCGAGGCTTCGGGCTTGCCGGCGCGCCGCCTGTCGCAACTCGATGCCCTGGCGCGCGACCTGATCGGCCGCTCCGGAACTTTTTTTGTCGCGACGTATTCTGGCAACGGCGATGAAATGCGCGTCGACGTATCGCATCGCGGCGGCCCGCAGGGTTTTGTCCAGATCAGCAGCACAGGCAGCCTGCTGGTGCCAGACTACGAAGGCAACCGCTTCTTTTCGACTCTCGGTAACATACTGCTGAATGGCAGGGCGGGGCTGGTATTCCCCGACTTTGAGAGCGGTGGTTTGTTGCAGATGAGCGGAGCTGCGCGCGTTGTCTTGGACGGGCCGGAACGGCACTGGGAATTCCAGCCGCAGGAACTTGTATGGCGGGAAGATGCCTTGCCGCTCAGATGGGCGCTGCTAGCAAAATAGTTCTGCTACCATCGGTGGCATGGACAGGGCTTCTCTCGCTTCGCCGGGAAGGACCAGGCTGGACGCATTCGCTGCGGTGTATGAGCACAGCCCCAACTTGGCTTTTATGATGGATGCCGATGGCACTTTGCTTGCCGCGAACGCCCATGCGCGACGGCTGGCGGATGAACTCGGCGCCCGGGAGAAGGCGTTTGACCTGTTCCGCAGCTGGGCCGCCGCCGAATTGCGCGACGATGCGATCCCCGAAGCCAAGCTGCGCGGCGTATGGCGCGGCGAACTGGCCCTGTGCGAGAAGGATGGCGATGGGGCGCCAGTGACGCTGGCACTGGAATACTACGCCGGCCATGGCGACCAGCCCGAATGCTTCCGCTGCCTTGTGACGCCGCTGCCCGAAGCCGATTCCTACGGCTCGCGGCTGCGCTTCAAGCGCTTGTTCGACCATCACCCGCACCCGATGTGGGTGTATGACGTCAGTTCGCTGCGCTTCCTGGTGGTCAACCGCGCGGCTGTCGCCATCTACGGCTATAGCGAAGAAGAATTCCTCGGCATGACGATCGAGGATATCCGCCCCGATCACGAGCTGGAACGCCTGCAGATCGACCTGGAGACTTCGCCGAAAACGGCCGCGCAGCAATCGGGCGCCTGGACTCATCGCTGCAAGGACGGCCGCCTGATCCAGGTAGAGATTTCCTCGCATCCCTTGCTGATGGCCGGCCATAAGGCGCGCTTCGTGTTCGCGCATGATGTAACACGCCGCCTGCGTGTCGAAAAAGCCCTGCACGAATCGCAGGAGATGACGCAACTGGTGGTCGACCATATTCCGCACCAGATCTTCTGGAAAGACCTGGACCTGCGTTACCGCGGCTGCAACGACGTCTTCCTGCGCGCCGCCGGCCTGACGTCGCAGCAGGAAGTAGTGGGCAAGAGCGATTTCGACTTCCCGTGGTCGCACAACGCGGAGCGTATCCGGGCCGACGATACAATGATCATCCGTAGCGGGATGCCACAGCTGAACCGGGAAGACCACCTGCTGTTCGCCGACGGCAGCGTGCACTGGTTCCTGATCAACAAGCTGCCCTTGCACGACCAGGCCGGCAAGACCATCGGCCTGCTCGGCACCATCGAGGATGTGTCCGAGCGCAAGCAGGTCGAGCTGATGCTGCAGCTGCATAACCGTGCGCTGGAATCGAGCGTCAACGCCATTGCCATCACCGCCATCCACGACGGCAGCGATACCATCAACTATGCCAACCGCGCGCTGGCCGAGCTGACCGGCCACGCGGCCGGCGAACTGGCCGGCCGCAGCCTGGAGGAGCTCCTGGCCAGCGACGACGATGCCGCGGCCCGTACCGCCCTGCATGAAGCCGTGCAAGGGCAAAGCGACGTCCAGCTCATGCTGCGCGGGCGCCATCGCGACGGCCGCAACTGGTGGGCCCAGCTGCACGTTGCGCCGGTCGGCGGCAGCGAGGGCCAGCATACGCACCGGGTCTGCGTGCTGACCGACATGACGTCCACCATGGATTACCAGGCGCAGCTCGAGCACCAGGCCAGCCACGACGCGCTGACCGGCCTGCCCAACCGCAACCTGTGCGGCGACCGGCTGGCGCAAGCGATCAGCTATGCGCAGCGCTATGGCCATACGGTATGGGTAGCATTCCTCGACCTCGACAACTTCAAGCTGGTCAACGACAACCTGGGCCACGAGGCTGGCGACGAATTGCTGCGCACCGTGGCGGCGCGCCTGCGCGGCTGCGTGCGCGATACCGACACCGTGGCGCGCATGGGTGGCGACGAGTTCGTGCTGGTGCTGCTGGATGGACACGACGCCACGCCGTCGCAAACCATGCTGCGCAAGATCCTGGACAGCATATCGGCGCCGGTGCAACTGGCGGGCCGGGAGCACACGGTGAGCTGCAGCATGGGCGTGTCGCTATACCCCGCCGACAGCAGCGAGCCGCAGCTGCTGATGCGCTATGCCGACATTGCCATGTACCGCGCCAAGGAGAGCGGCCGCAACCAGGTGCAGTTCTACGAGCCGGCCATGCACGCACGCATCGTGGAGCGAGCCGCCATCGAAAACGAACTGCGCGGCGCGCTGGCGCGCAACGAAATGTTCCTGGTCTACCAGCCGAAGATGAACGTGGCGACCGGCGAAATCTCCGGCGTCGAAGCCTTGCTGCGCTGGCGCCACCCGACCATGGGCCTGATCCCGCCGGTGCGCTTCATCGGCGTGGCGGAGGAAACCGGACTGATCGTCGCCATCGGCCGCTGGGTGATCCGCACTGCCTGCGCGCAGAACAAGGCCTGGCAGGATGCCGGCCTGCCGCCGCTGCGGGTGGCGGTGAACGTGTCGGCGCGCCAGTTCCGCGACAAGGCACTGGCCGATGAAGTGGTGGATGCGCTGCGCAGCACCGGCCTGCTGGCCCAGTATCTCGAGCTGGAACTGACCGAGAGCATGATGATGCAGAATGCCGACGAAGCGGTGGTCACCGTGCAGCGCCTGAAGAAGGTCGGCGTGGGCATCTCGATCGACGACTTCGGCACAGGTTATTCGAGCCTGGCCTACCTCAAGCTGTTCCCCATCGATTACCTGAAGATCGACCAGTCCTTCGTGCGCGACATGCTGGGCGACCCCACCGTTGCAGCCATTGTGCGTTCGGTGATTTCGCTGGGCCACAGCCTGGACTTCCGCATCATCGCGGAAGGGGTGGAGACGGAAGGACAACTGGCCTACCTGCAGCGCTACAACTGCGACGAAGCCCAGGGCTACCACCTGAGCAAGCCGATCTTGCCGGAGGAGTTTGCAACGCTGCTCCAGCAGGAACAGTCGCGCCAACCGGCGCTGCGGCCGACAGATGAACGCAAGGGCACCTTGCTACTGCTCGACGACGAACCGAACGTGCTGTCGTCCCTGATGCGGCTGTTGCGGCGCGACGGCTACCAGATCCTGGCAGCGCATAATGCGCAGGAAGCGTTTTCAATGCTTGCCACCCACGAAGTGCAGGTGGTGGTCAGCGACCAGCGCATGCCCGACATGAACGGCACCGAGTTCCTGAGCCGGGTGCGCAAGCTGTATCCGGGCACGGTGCGCATCATCCTGTCCGGCTATGCCGAACTGGAATCGGTGCTTGGCGCCATCAACCGAGGCGAGATCTACCGCTTCTACACCAAGCCCTGGGACGACCAGGCGCTGCGCGACAATATCCGCGAGGCCTTTCGCTACCATGCGCTGATGCATGGCGGCGACGGCCACGCACCGACCGGAACCTAAGTACCCGACAAGGCAGCGAAGGCGTCCAGCAGGGCGCGGGCGCGGAACGGCTTCAGCACGATGCGGTTGATGCCGCGTTCGCGCAGGGCGGCCAGCAACGTGTCGTCGCAGCGCGATGCCAGCACGGCCAGCGGGATACGCGGGCGGCTGGCGCTATGGCCCTGGCGTACCAGGTCGAGCAGGGACAAATCGAAGGCATCGCCGGCATCGATGGAAATCAGGGCGCCATGGAACGGGCGCTGGGCCAGGATCTGGCGCGCTGCGGCCGTGCTGGAGGCTTCCTGCACTTCGGCCAGGCCCATGGAGCGCGCCGTCAGGGCGGCGGTGCGGCGCAGGATGTTCTCGGGCTCGACCAGCAGCATTTGCTTGAGTTCAGGCATGGCTGGCCTCCAGCTCCTGCACTGCCAGGCTGCGCAAGGTCGACAGGATGGCCAGCGCGATCGGATCGAGCTGGCGCGGCCGCGTGTCGATGATGCACAGGGTACCGAGGGCATAGCCGTTGGCCAGGATCAGCGGCGCGCCGGCGTAGAAGCGGATGTTCGGCGGCCCCGTCACCAGCGGGTTGTCGGCGAAGCGCGGGTCGAGCAGGGCGTCTTCCACCACCATGATTTCGGCGCGCATGATGGCATGGCCGCAAAAGGAAATGTCGCGTCCCGTTTCGCAGGTTTCCCCCAGGCCGATGGCCGCCTTGAACCACTGGCGGTCGGTATCGAGCAGCGAGATGAGGGCGATGGGAACGTCAAATTCCTCGGCCGCGAAAGCCACAATTTTATCGAAGCGCTCCTCGGGCGGGGTATCGAGCAGCAGCAGGGCATACAAAGCCGCCAGGCGCTCGGCTTCGTTCGAAGGTGTAGGCGCAGGGATCATGGGAGACACTCTAGCACGGTTAAACATTTTCCTCGCCCTTCCATTTGGATTTCTGGCAAGATTTAAGGCAACAGAATAACAATGGGGTTGTCGATGGCGAAGTTATGGCTGAAACGTCTTGCCCTGACCTTGCTGCTGCTGGTGCTGGTGGCGGTAATGGGCCTCTGGTTCTTCTTGCGCGGCAGCCTGGCCCAGATCGATGGCCGGCGCACTGTCGTTGGATTATCCGGCAGCGTGACGGTGACCCGCGACGACAAGGGCGTTCCTTCCATTTCCGGAGGCGACCGGAATGACGTGGCGTATGCCACCGGCTTTGTGCATGCACAGGACCGCTTTTTCCAGATGGACCTGCTGCGCCGCATGCCTGCCGGCGAATTGTCCGAACTGTTTGGCGAGAAGGCGCTGGAGACCGACCGGATCAACCGCCTGCACCGTTTCCGGGCCCGCGCTTCGCAGGCGATCGAAGCGATGCCTGCGGCCGACCGCCAACTGCTGGAGCGCTATACCGCGGGCGTCAACGACGGCCTGAACGCGCTGGGCAACCGCCCCTTTGAATACGGGCTGGTCGGCGTCGGGCCCCGCGCCTGGGCGCTGGAGGATTCCTTCCTGGTGGCCTGGGCGATGTATATCGACCTGCAAGTGACGGGCATCGGCCGTGAGTTCGCGCGCGGCTGGCTGAAGGAGCACGCCAGCACAGAACAACTGGCCTTCCTGCTGCCCGCCAGCACGCAATGGGATGCACCGCTCGATGCCGCCAGCCCGCCGCCGCCGGATGCACCGATCCCGGCCCGCGCGCCGGACTGGTGGGGCAAGGGTGTGGCCAAGGAGCCTGCCACACTGGCCGCCGCTGCATTCGTCGACGGCGTCGGCAGCAACAACTGGGCAGTGTCCGGCAAGCGCAGCGCCAATGGCGGCGCTATCGTGTCCGACGACATGCACCTGGGGATCAAGCTGGCCAATACCTGGTACCGCCTGTTGCTGCATGTGCCGGGCCAGCACGGCAGCACGCGCCGCATCGTTGGCGTCAGCATTCCCGGCGTGCCGGCCGTGGTGGCGGGGAGCAATGGCAACGTGGCCTGGGGCTTCACCAACAGCTATGGCGATTATGTCGACCTCGTGGAAGTGGGATCGGCCAAGGACCGCCCGGGCCAGGCCAAGCTGCCGGGTGGCTGGGAAACGCCGATGGAGTATGCCGAGACCATCCTGGTCAAGGGCCAGCCGGCCGTCACCCTCAAGGTGCGCGAAACTTCGCTGGGTCCCATCATGCAGAGCGGTGGCCGCGAGTATGCGGTGCACTGGGTGGCGCACGACGTGAAAGCCGTCAACCTGGCAATCCGGCATATGGAGGAAGTGGACAACGTGGCCGAAGCGCTGGCGCTGGCGCCGAAAGTCGGCATGCCGGCGCAGAACCTGGTGGCAGGCGACAGCGACGGCAATATCGGCTGGACCATCGTCGGCCCGCTGCCGCAGCGGCCTGCCACGCCAGTCGATGCCAGCTACCCACTGTCCGCCAACGGCAGCACGCGCGGCTGGCAAGGCTTGCTGCCGGCGGCGGCTTATCCTTCGGTGCGCAATCCGCCCGGCGGCCAGCTTGTGACGGCGAACAGCCGCCAGTTGCTGGGCGCCGACTCGGTCAAGCTGGGCGACGGCGGCTTCGACATGGGCGCGCGCGCCAAACAGGCAGGCGACGCACTGGCAGCCCTGGGCGACAAGACCGACGAGAAGGGCGTGTACAGCGTGATGCTGGATGACCGCGCGCTGTTTATCGCCCAGTGGCGTGACCGCGCCATGGCCGTGCTGGACGCGGAAGCTGTGAAGGGCAAGCCGCAGCGCGCGGAACTGGCGCGTCTGTTGAAGGACAACTGGAATGGCCACGCCAGCGTCGATTCGGTGGCGTACCGCGCCAGCCGCGCCTTCATGTGGTCGCTGTATGAATTGCTGTACGGCGGCGCCAATATCGAGCTGGCCAAATTGAACAAGGATGCCAATATGCGCGCAGCCTCCAGCCGCTGGCCGGTGGTGCTGGGCCGGCTGCTGGATGAACAGCCCGGCGGCTGGCTGCCGCAAGGCTACGCCGACTGGAAGGCCGTGCAGCTGGCTGCGCTGGATCGCGCCATCGGACACCTGACTGAGGGCGGCAAGCCGCTGGCCTCCGCCACCTGGGGCGTACGCAATACGGCGACGATCGCGCACCCGATTGCCGGTGCGGTGCCGATGTTGAAGAAATGGCTTAGCGTGCCCCCGGACCAACTGCCGGGCGACAGCAATATGCCGCGCGTGGCAGGTCCAGCTTTCGGCCAGTCCGAGCGCATGACCGTCTCGCCGGGCCACGAGGAGCAGGGCCTGTTCAATATGCCGGGCGGCCAGAGCGGCCACCCCTTGTCGCCGTTCTTCCTGGCGGGGCACGCCGACTGGGTGGCGGGCAAGCCCACGCCGTTGCTGCCCGGCCCAGCGGCCCACACGTTGACGTTTACGAAGTAGCTACGTGCTGCCGCAGGAAGTCCACGGTGCGCTGCCAGGCCAGCCTGGCGGCGGCTTCATCGTAGCGCGGCGTGGTGTCGTTGTTGAAGCCGTGTTCGACGCCGGGGTAGACGAAATGTTCGTAGTGGGCGCCGGCAGCCTTCAGCGCAGCTTCGTAGCCCGGCCAGCCGGCCAGGATGCGCGCATCGTTGCCGGCATCGTGGACCAGCAAAGGCGCCTTGATCTTCGGCACATCGGCAGCCGGCGGCTGGGCGCCGTAGAACGGCACGGCGGCCGCCAGGTCGGGCACCATGGTGGCGAGGTAGTTCGCCATGCCGCCGCCGTAGCAGAAGCCCACCACGCCGACCTTGCCGTTGGCCGCCGGGTGCGCCTTCAGGATCTGCACGGCGGTGAGGAAGTCGGCGCGGGTCTTGGCTTGGTCCAGCTTCGGGAACAGCTCGCGCGCCTTGTCTTCGTCGCCGGGATAGCCGCCCAGCGGGAACAGGGCATCCGGCGCAAAGGCCAGGAAGCCGTCGAGCGCCAGGCGGCGTGTGATGTCTTCGATGTGCGGATTCAGCCCGCGGTTCTCGTGCACCACCAGGACCGCCGGCAGCTTGGCCTTGGCGGTAGCCGGCTGCACCAGGTAGCCGCGCAGCTTGCCATAGCCCTGCGGCGACGGATATTCCGCATAGCCGGCCTTGAGACGCTTGTCGTCGGCCGGCACCAGCGGGGCTGCAAAGCTCGGCGACAGGGTTGCCAGCAGGCCGGCGCCGGCAGCGGCAATGAACTCACGGCGGCTCAACTGGCCATGAACGTATTTGTCGAACAGCTTGAGTACTTCGGGGTCAAAGTCTTTGGCGGTCAGGCGTGTCATCGCGGCAGTCTCCAGGTGAATTAGCGCTGTCAAGTCTACTCCGACCGGTGCATAATGACATTTCGACTCCAAGCCGGAACCAGCTATTGATGAGGCAAGCAATGATGAACGATTTTGCGGCCGCTTCCAAGGCCACCATGCAATTCCTTCGGCAGCGCCTGGGCTTCAAATTGTGGATGGTCACCCGTACTGACGGGAAAGACTGGATCGTGTTATTTGCCGACGACCATGGCTATGGCGTCAAGGCAGGCCAGGTTTACAGCTGGGCTGAAACCCTGTGCTCCCGCATGGTTGAAGGCCAGGGCCCACACATCGCGCCCGACGTGGCGAGCGAACCGGCCTATGCCAAATCCCCGATTACCGAAAAGATCACCGTGGGCGCCTATGTAGGTGTGCCGCTGCGGCGTGCCGACGGCACCCTGTTCGGCACCCTGTGCGCCATCGACCCCGAGCCGCAACCGGAGCGCATCCGCGAAGACAAAGATATGGTGGTGCTGATGGGCGAGCTGCTGGGCGGCTTGCTGGAAGCCGAGCTGGCCAATGCCGAGAACGTGCGCAAGGCTGAGCGCATGGATGTCGACATCACGCGCGACGAATTGACCGGCCTGTACAACCGACGCGGCTGGGACATGCTGATGGTGCGCGAGGAAGAACGCTGCCGCCGCTATGGTCACCCTGCCTGCGTGGTCTCAATCGATTTGGACGACCTTAAGTTTTATAACGATACCCAGGGCTACGCTTCCGGCGATGCGCTGTTGATTCGTTGTAGCAAGGCACTGAAAGAGGTTACGCGTGGCTCCGACGTTGTGGCACGCATGGGCGGCGATGAGTTCGCGATGCTGATGGTTGAATGCGACTACTTCGATGCCCAGGCCATGCTGCTGCGGGTGCAGGAAACGCTGGCCGGCTATGACGTCAGGGCTTCGATTGGCATGGCCATGCGCAAACCCGGCATCGACCTGGAGGAAGCCCTCGCGATAGCAGATGCCGAGATGTATCGTGCAAAGCGGTCACGTAAAGTTCTGAACTAGCTAGGCCATTCACTTGTGTTCAGATGGAGCGTTTTGCTTGCGCCCAGCTTCCTTGTTATCAGTTCGCCTCGGCAACTGTTCTGATTGTCCCCAACCCATTGATTCTATTACTGAGCAACGGCTTGCAATTCCGTTCACTCTTGTGACCCTACCCCAATAAATAGTACCGTTTAGAGTTAGAAATTCCGGCATGATTTTCACCTTAAGAAGGGAGGCATGCCGTGAAGAGAAGCAAATTTACTGAACAGCAGATTGCGTACGCCTTGAAGCAGGCAGAACTGGGCACACCAGTGGATGAGGTCTGCAGAAAGATGGGCATCTCGGACGCTACGTTCTACAACTGGAAGAAGAAATTCGGCGGTCTCGGGCCATCGGAGGTGCGCCGGCTTAAGCAGCTGGAAGAGGAGAACACGAAGCTCAAGAAGCTGGTGGCCGACCTGTCGCTAGATAAAGCCATGCTGCAGGACGTGCTCTCAAAAAAGCTCTGAAGCCTTCCCGCAAGCGGCTGCTGATCGATGAGTTACTCAGTCGCTACCGGGCCAGTTTGACGCAGACCTGTGCCTTGTTTCGGATGTCGCGCTCACTCTATGCGTACAGATCCAAGGCTCGTGATGCCACGGCACTGCTCATGCGGATCAAGGAAATCGCCGCCACGCGGGTGCACTACGGGTACCGCCGTGTCCAAGTAATGCTCAAGCGGGAAGGTTGGCCCGATAACCATAAGCGTGTGTATCGTCTGTATCAGGCTGAAGGCCTGTCGCTGCGCCTGAAACGGCCGAAGCGGAACAAGTCGGCCAGGCTGCGGCAGCCAAAGCAGTCGGCCACGGCGATCAACGAAATCTGGAGTATGGATTTTGTCGCCGATGAATTGTTCGATGGGCGAAGGCTGCGGGCTCTGACCGTGGTCGACAATTACACACGCGAGAGTTTGGCTATCGACGTGGGGCAAAGCCTCAAGGGCGAGGACGTGGTCGCCACACTGAATCGTATCGCCGCGCATCGCGGATTACCGGCCACGATCAAGGTCGACAACGGCAGCGAGTTCATCTCCAAGGTCATGGACAAGTGGGCGTACGAGCGTCGCGTTGAATTGGACTTCAGCCGGCCAGGCAAGCCAACCGACAATGCCAAGGTCGAAAGCTTCAACGGGCGCTTGCGGCAAGAGTGCCTCAATGCCCACTGGTTCCTGTCGCTCGATGATGCGAAGGCCAAGATCGAGGAATGGCGTCGGTACTATAATGAGACGCGTCCCCACTCTGCATTGCAGTGGGCGACACCATCCGAATTCGCCCGACAGGCCAGGGAAAAGGCCAGCTTGAACTCAGCCGTGAAGCCGGAAATTTCTACTTAAGGCCGGTACTAATTTTGGGGTAGGGTCAAATTAACCGCCGACTCCAGTTCGGGGCCGTACTAAATTGGGTAGCAGGTCATGAGGGCTATTGCGATTTAGCGCAGTTTAGACCGGAACAAGAAGAAATACCGCTAATACCATACTCCGGTGTTTCTGGTTCCAGTCGAATGATGGCTATGGACTCCTCGTCGTTTGCAAACATTCCGTTCTTGAACACCAGGGGCGACCGCTCACAAATTGCTGCGGGTGAGGCGCTTTGAAAGTCGCGCTCCTTCCCGCTGAATAGGCGTGGACGCGGCGAATATGTAGTCTAGGTGTGATTGTTGAGGATGTACTCTTCTGGTAGATTCCTTCTGGAAACATGAGTGATTAGCATGCACTCTGAGCGCATTCATCTAACTATTTAAGAAGGTATCGATATGGCGACGTCACCGCTCTTGGTATTGCGAATCGGGCATATGGAGCTTTACAACGGCCCCGGCGGAATTAGTAGCGGCGGCGGATTTGTTACCGCGAACGGAGTGGGCGGCGAAATATTTAACTTTAAACCGAGTCGTGGCATATGTTATGGGTTCGCGATGAGTAGGTTTTTCGGTGGCGTCAACTTGAATTTTCTAGCCCCCAGGACCCGTTGGAGAAAGGGCGACGAACTGGCTGGAGTTGATGTTGTTTTCATCGCCAGACGGCCAGGGTACGGTCAGGTTGTGGTGGGGTGGTACCGAAACGCCACCGTTGTTCACAAGGAGTACTTCGCGAGGCGGGGCGTAATTAGAGGGCTTCCTGAGGAAATCCAACGCCCATACCTTTGCACGGCGAATGTAGCGGATGTTCAGCTGCTCGACGTTGACGACCGAGTGTTCGAGGTGCCGTCAGCGCAAGCTGGAAATCTCGGGTTCCCAGGCCAGTCGAATGTTTGGTATCCGGGGAATAATCTCGAACACGCAGAAGTGGGCAAGTTTGTGTCCAGATTGCGCACTTATATTGCTGGACACAGTGGCGTTACTCCTAAAGATGATGAGGAGGAGGGACAAGGAGGTGGTGGTCGCAAACGAAAACCAAATCATGCCCACAATGCAGAAGTTGAACTTCGTGCAGTTCAGGCGGTGATTGCACGATATGAAGACGCAGGTTATTCGGTTCGCTCTGTTGAGAGTGATAACTGCGGCTGGGACTTAGTGGTGGAAAAAGGAAGGGAATTGCTCCACGTGGAAGTGAAGGGGGCCTCTGGCGCATCGATCTATTTCGAATTGACTCCGAACGAGTTCAGGATGCTTAAGGAGCACGCAGTTCGCTACAGGGTTTGTGTGGTCTGCAACGCATTAACAAAGCCAAAGATTTACGAGCTTTTCCCTGAATTTGAGCCTGTCGAAAGTGCGTGGAGACTAAGTTCAGCAGACAAAAAAGTGCACGTCGTGCTTTCTCCTCGCATTGCTGCCATTGGGAAGGAGGTAGGATTCGATTTTATCTAGTGTCACCGATGCCACCAGTCGCCACCCAGAGCGCGATTGCCTGGTCCTGCTGCTTGGGATCACCTGCGGTATGCGCGTGTCTGAGATTGCCCAAATCGAGGTGCAGGACGTGCTATTCGTATCTGGAGCGGTAAGGGCCAAGTATCGCTGCGCGCCGCGATCACCAAGGGCTGCCGGCAGCGCTGCATCTACCTTACCCACAAGCAGACCCTGGCGGCACTGGATCGCTACCTGGACCGTCGAGTCGTGCTCCGACTGCGCATGTCTGACGCGCCAGGCCGGTACCGAGGCCTGAGGCCGGACAGCAAGTAGATCCTGACCCACAAAGGCTACAAGTTTCAGCTCAATGCCAAACGCCGAGTGAGCTTCGCCGGCGAGCGCGTGGATTACCTGGCGAGTGACAGCTTGCAGGCGCACGTCACCAAGCGCTACAAGAACGCCGGCCTCAAAGGCTCCAGTCATTCGGGACGGCGAACGATGGCTTCAACACTGTTGGAGCAGGGTCAAAGCATCGAGACGCTTCAACTTCTGCTAGGCCACTCAGAAATCGATCATGTAGCCCCATACATCGAAGTATCACAAGAAAGGTTGAGTACGGTGTTTGCCGAGGTGCTGTAACGGTGTAATATCCCCCCAAGGGATATAGACGATTTATGTTAAATGACGCAGAACGAATTCTTACAGTCGGCGATGATGGAACTCGGGATGACCCGAGATGCATTCTCTGTCCGCCTAGGTTGCGCACGGCGAACGCTGGACAAATGGCTGCTGCCAGAATCATCCAACGACCACCGGCCGATGCCTGAAACGGTATGGAACCTGGTGCGGGAGATTCTGGCGCACGAGAAGTTGAAGGCGAAGGTCAATAAAATGACAAACAAATTCTAGTAGTTGATAGACGTATCCCCAGCGGGGACATTACTATTAGGATATCGATAGAAGACTTAGCAGGGAAAATCCCGCGCCGCTTGGCGCAGGCGTACCGGCCGTAGCCGGAACTCATAAGGAAATACAGATGGCAAAGGTATCCCCATTGGATCTGCGCAAAGACTCGGAAACCAATCCTGAAATTTCGCAACTGATTCGCGGCATTATGTACGGAGATCCATTTGCCTTCGCTGAAGGAACGAAGGATGGCGTCCCGTACGTAATTATCGGCGCAGGCCTCTCCAACCAATTCACCTTCACCAAGGTCGATGGCGGCTACTTCTTCGAGAAAACCAAGTAGCTAGACGCCTTACTTCGCAGATCGGAAAATGATGAAGATCGGCCTGCTGATTATGTGTTTACTGGCGTCAGTCATCGGCGGCCTTTATTGCACACGAAAATACGGCAGCATAAAATGGGGCGCTCTCGGAGCCGGTTGGACCTTCTTTGCTTCGGGTGGGCTAGTAGTTCTACTGGATTTAGTGCGCTCTTAACTTCATGAGGATATGGCGCCAACATGGCGTCCCGCTACGGCCGGCAGCCGAAGGAACTGACGATGATCGAGATTCAAATGGTCGGAGACATTAGCGCACCCATGCTTTTCTGTGACGTGTGCGGTGAACGCATCTCCGAAGCGGGTAAAGCGGCTGTTGTGTACGACAACTTCCGCAAAGTCGGTGAACGAGCAAAGACCCTGCACGTTCACAAAGGGAGTGTCGACGGGAAGACGTGCCATCATGAAGCAGACCTAATCATCCGATCCGGCGGTGGAACGCCTGGTTGGCAGGAGTTGAAGCGACATCTCACTGACCTGGCTTATAACGTTGGATTCCCTGGCGCTGATATGGCCGAGTATGACAAATCGCCCCATCCGATCAAGGAGAAAAATTAGCGATGCAAAATTGGTATAGAAACATGACCGCTGGTCAGCGAAGATTCGTGTGGATAGTCTCCATACTGCTGCTTCCTTTCTGGCCTGTCGGAGTTCCGACGACACTGCTTCTTATCTATTTGCATCTCGGATCAAAAGCCGAATGAAAAAGTAAGGAAATCATGCACGAAAAGCTCACAGCACTTGTCCAGAATGCGGCCAAATTTTCGGACAAGGCGCACCAAATCCAGCCTTCCCACTTTAGCGCCTTCGGCATCGGAATCGGTAGTCGTTATGGGAAGTGCGATGAGGTCGTTCAGATGCTGCAATTCGCGCAAGCAGCAGCGGGTGCATCTGTAGCCCATTACGTGAAAGAAGTAGACTACGACTCCAAAGCTTGCATTTGTGCGTTTGTGTTGGACGATGCAGTAGTCGAGGGCGGAGAGATTGAGCGAACGTTATTTGCCATTGCCAAGGAAACGATCAGCCACTTCTACTGGTTTGATGATGAAGTTTTTGATGATGGCGAATCCGCCACTTAATCACTAGAAAAACGATGGCACATCAAAATCACTCGCTTGACGTATTCGTAGCTGAAGTGCAGTACGACATTCAGAAGTTCGTAGTCGCGTACCGTGCTAGGCGTCTGGCAAATCCAGAGCACTACCCGCTTACTCTTAATGAGAGCAACGCCGGCCTGTGGTTTGAGTTCTTCATGTCTTATTGCCAGTCCGGCGAAGTTTAAGGAAATCGAAATGAACTTCGTGAACGCGACCCCGCCAGCAGGCTTCCCTGACCAGGTCATCGTGCAGCATGACCCGGCATTTTGCGACCGCAATCCGCGGGACGCGTACTATCTCCGCGTCCAAAAGGAGAGTAAGGTCGCCGCGATCCGCCTCACTAGCGCCGTCACTATGGTCGATGCTCGTCAAATCTCCGCGTCGATGGGTTACTCGCCGACGCACTACACGATGCCGGGCCAAGGCCAGGACTTCCTGTTCTGATCGAGGAAAACAAATGCTAGAACGAGTAGAACTAATCCTGTTTCGGGCTGCCTGCCTGGGCGCCGTGGGCATATTCCTTTTTTGCATGGCCGCGTTTGTAGCCAACGCGCCTGAAGAACGGAACTTGCCGCTACTTTTCGCGTTCGTCGGACCGGCTGTGGTCATGATCACTTACTACTCCATTCGATGGGTGCTGACTGGCCGGCTAAAGCCGCTTGTGCCCAATTAACCTGGTCAAATCAATTTCAGGGAAAAATGGCCGCCGCTAAAGGATTACGCCAAGTCGCTCGCATCGTGCGGGTACCATTAAATTATTAGATTTGATTTGGAGGACAAAAATGAGCCTTGTAAAACGCATGTCCGTATTGCTTGCTTGTGCAATTATGTCGCTCCCGGCAACGTATGCCCAGGCACAACGGGAGAGTGGCCGTGAACCTGCAGGGGTGAACCGCGAACCAGCTGGTTTTTCCAGCGCTGAACGGGGTCGTGGAAACGAGCGCGCTGGATCGGATCGGTCTGGTGGAAAAGCGAATCCTGGTTCCGTCGCAGAATAATGCAAGCGGAGGAAACGCAGGGGAAAGCGGAACGAACAACAACGGCGGAGCACCAACGGCTGCCGACCGTGAACGCGGAACGAACAACAATGGTAGAGCGCCAACGGCTGCCGATCGTGAACGCGGCGCGAACAACAACGGAGGTGCTCCAACGGCTGCGGATCGCGAACGCGGAACGAACAACGACGGAGGTACTCCAACGGCTGCGGAGCGAGAACGGGGCTCCAACAACGGTGTCGCGCCGAAAAAAACTAAGACCACGGAAAACCGCCATGCTTGATATGAGCCTGCGCGCTTCGATACTTGGCGCTGTGAAATCGGCGCAATCCAATTCGAGGGCTCGAGCTAAGGGCAGCAACGAACTTCTGTGGCACTCAGAGGACCATATGCGGTTGCGCAGCTTCATTGCTCATCTGGCTGATGATGTGAGCAACCAAGATGTTGCGCTGGCCAGTGCGCTAAAGGCCTTCATAGAAGCCTGGCCGGGTGATGAGGTCAAGGCTCTCAGCGACATAACCGAATAGGAAGAATATGACCATTAAAGCCCCTGTCGGAAATCTTCGGCAGTTTCTGATCGGAAGCGAAATCCATATCGCAAGCGATGATGAGTACTACTATCTTATCTTCACGCGCGCTGGTGGCATGTTTGTGCAAGTCTTCTACTCACCGAATAAGCAGTACGCTTCTGCGTGGTGGGGCGCTCCCATACAACCTGCGGATTTCGCCAAGCATGCCATCGAAGGTAGACGCCTCGACCAAGTAGTTGCGGAGTTCTTGGACAACAAATTGCCAACTGAATAGATGGGAAAATTCTGACGTTGGAAATGCGCCCCGGTGGCGCCAACTGCTGGCCGGACGCCAGCTCAATTGCATCACGAATAGGAGCGACCATGGCTCAGCTTAGGGATGACGATAAAGAAATGGCTGAAGCAATCGGCTTGGGTCACTTGAACCCAAACCGCGCACGGGAAGCGCGTGAAAGAGATGCGCAAGAAATGAGAGAGGCGCTTGGTCTGGACCACTTGGCCCCGAACCGCTCGCGGGCAGCGCATCAAATTGACGGCCAGAACATGCACATGACGAAGATCATCGATGATGTCCGATACGTTCACGCGGCGGCCCAAGACCTCGAGCCAGGCGCTATGCCCCCGTCGAAATGGTGCTTTGTGGGCGATATCGTAAAAGTAGAGCTCCGCGACGGTGGCCATGTCGATGTGAAGCTTACGTTGGCCGATGAAGTGGTTGGCACTTTCGAGGGCGCGGTCATGGCCAGCGCCCACCCTCGATACATGCTAGGCGACGTCGTTTCGTTCAATTACCACGTGTAGATCGGAATAAAGTTAAAAATGGCAACTGAAAATGAACTCGCGAATGTGCTTCGCGACTATCTGGCAAAAGCGCCAATTTTCGCTGAAAACCGGGCTCAGGCCGAGCGTAATGGTTTCGAGGTGCATGACGACATTTCGATAAAACTAAATAATCCATGCGGACATCCGACCGGCTCGCTGATTCGTCAGTACATCGGGAAGGGTGTTGAAATGAGGCCGCTGCGTAGTACGTTTGACCTAACTCTCAGGGGACGGGAGTGGGGGGTAAGGTGCTCGTTTGGCTACCCTGGCCCGGATCTGGATTGACACGGAAAATTACAACGGGCGGGTATGCTTTGCAACGGCCGCACTCAGGGTGTGCGAACCCAGGAACAAGGCCAGGTGGACAAAAGCCATCTACCCGCCCACCAGTCCACCACCGCAAAACCGACGCCAGCGACGAGCTGGCATCGGCATCATTAAGAATGCTGGCATGATGCCGGCCACCAAGAGAAAAAGGATGAAAAATGGGAAGCATGGCGCAAGATGAACGAAATGAACGGTTTCTCCGCGAAGCACGAGAAGACGTTTCGGATCTCGAACAGCGTGTAGCGGTAAAGCGTTCTGAGTTGGCGAAGCTCGAAAGCGACCTTGCGTCGGCAAAGAGCCGACTTGCGCAGCAAGAGAGTATTGACGCAAACCGCGACTAAGCAATGAAAACAAATGCTAAAACGAGTAGAACTAATCCTGTTTCGGACTACCTCCGGCCGCGAACTGCCCGTCGACTCTATCGTCTTTGCAGCCATCGTGAATTCGCTTAAGAAATGAGATGAGAGGAAAGTTTGTGTCACTGCATTTGATCGCTGATTTACAGACAAACAAAGATCGCTTTGTGCGACGCGTTCTCGAAACTGGCCAGGTTTGGGGATTACGTTCTGACGTTGGCTGGGCCAACTGTCCATCAAACCAGAATGATGCCGACGTATTGCTCTTCTGGTCCGATGAAGCCTACGCGAAACGGCTCGCTGAGAAGGAGTGGGCTTCCTATGTGCCGACCGCAATTGATCTGGCTTCTTTTATTCATAGCTGGCTTCAAGGTATGCAAAGTGACACGGTGCTAGCCGGAGTTAATTTCAACGCGGACCTGGCTGGACTAGAGATTGATCCAATAGATTTGGCTCGTGAACTAACGCATAATCCCTGAACTGGCACGTCGCCGGACCGTCATGCCGCAGCCAATTGCCGACAGTCGCGATGAATGTTGAAATATGAGTCCGTATCAATACGTTATTTCACTAAGGATTTGGCATCCGAATCTTCCTAAGGAAGACATTTCTAAGATAGTTGGGCGCAAAGCGAAGCATGGATGGACGGCTGGAAGTCCTCGACTTTCACCAAAGGGAAATCCGCTACGCGGCCTGAGAAATTCTTCATATTGGACGTCAGAATTAACTTCAGGGACTTTAATTTCTGATCCGATTGAAGTTGAACAAGCTCTGTCAGAATTTGCCGATGACCTCGCGTCACTATCGGAATTTTTCAATGGCGTTCGCGAAGATGGCGGGAAGGTGGAACTGTTTGTTGGCCTGTTCAGCGTCGGGAATATCGTAGTTGATCTTGCGCCCGCGTTGATGGGGAAACTGGCACAAGCTGGACTCAGCATTTGCCTTGATTACTATCCTTGGGAAAGAGACGAAAATCAGGAGCTCAACATAGGGTAAATGCGAAGGGCCGCAATGGGGCGGGAACAGACGGGAAGGCTGGGCCTGACGTATGTTTATCGTTTCCGCGGCCGCGTCGGCATTTGCACTGTGAGGCCGTGACTTCGCAACATGCTCGGTGTGCGAAATCGAATCGCATCCTTTCCTGACTCAATGACGTTTGCCATTACCGTGGCCTTCTTCCTTATCGGGCCTGCCGTGCTTTTCTGGCCGCCCTTCGTGCTTGGGCTCCGCGTTACGGGCGAGTTCGCGCGTATCGGCCTGGCCACGCCGCATAATCGCATCAATAGGCGGCGCGTCGACCCGCGTAGGTGGGCGTTCATACCGGGCCACGGGAGCTTCTCGATGCGGTGGAGACTGGTCCCGATTTGCATGCTCGCGCGAGGTCGGACGCATGTCTTTGTCCGGTGCGTCCGAGGGACGGGATTGAATCTGGGCCCGAGACTGCCGTGGTGGGCTTGACGGCTTGAAGTCCTGGTGGGAGGCATTACCCATATGTGCCTGCCACGTCTCGCGAGCCTGCGAGTCATGCGGCTTGTAACGGTAATGCTGCTGGGCGAGTTCGCGCCGCTGTACGTCAGTTGGATAGTTGTCTCGTGTGAAGCGTTGCTGATACCTTGGCAGAGGGACTGGCGCCGGGGTTGCGGCGCGATTCCATCGCTGCCAATTGGGATGTCGATGCGCCCAGTCCGGTCCCCAGACACGGTCCCAGCGCGGTGGAGCATTTCGCGCCCATCCGCTGAATATTACGGGCGGATAGAGGTAATAGCGGACAGGAATGCGCAGGATGAATAGCGGCACGCTGTCGAAGGCAACCAGATCCCATGGACCGTCGAACCAAGGGCTGACATACCATGCATCGTCAATGTAGACCCAATAGAGGCCATCATAGAAGAAGTAGTTCGCATGGAGGTGTGGTGCGTAATACACCGGGTAGCCTGGAATCCGCTGCAAGGTGGGATACTGGACTACGTGAACGGCAATGCTGACGCTGGCCGGTGCGAGGGTCGGCATAAAGCTGAACGCCGCCATCGCAAGCATGATGATTAGTTTGCGCATGAGATCCCCTTTCAAAGCGGGGTCGTGGCCACCACTCGAATTCGCCGCCACGATAATTTCAGAATAGTACGGACTGTATTGTCGTGTCCGTACGGTGTCGCACCGATCAGCTAAACGTAGGATTCCTTGCAAACCGGACGGGCGTACCTGGTTGGTCGGTGCTCGAACGGTCTCTAGTTGTTGATTGTAGCGTAGTGCGATAGTTCAAGTTTCCCGAAAGGTAGACGAATTGGCGGACAGCTTAACGCTGAGAGGTGCCTCTGCTGTCATTGCCGGGGACTTTGCCAGACCAAATAACGGCTGCAGAAGAGTTACGCGGCGTACCATTTCGAAGACTCCAAAACTGATGGCTAATGTCAGTACCACGATCATTGCACCCTCGGTCACTGGCGCCAATCCAGCTTCGCGCAAGCCCATCGCCAGGCAGACGATCAACGTCTGGTGCAGGATGTAGACCGGGAACACGGCCTGCGTCAGGTAGCGGCGCTTGGCGCTGTCGAAGTTCAGGTGACGGTGGCCGAAGCCGCAGACGGCGACGATACCGCTCCACTGGCACAGAGCGTACACGGTGCGCGCCAGTGGCAGCCAGTCTTTGTAGGTCTCTCCCGTCGAGTAGAAGAAGATGAGGGAAGCCCAGGTCGCGAGGAAGAAGCCCAGCGCGGAAAAGCGGGCATTCTCCAGGCGTTGCCAGAACTCGCCGCGGCGGGCCATGGCTGCGCCGAGCAGGAAGAAGGGTAGGCTCATGGCGTGGTTATGCCAGTCGGACGTCAGGTTATGGGTATGCGGCCAGTGCGGCAGCAGCAGGATACGGCCCGCTGCGAGGAAAGCGACCGGCAGCACGAACAGCTTCCAGCCCTGGAGCTGGCTCAGGAGCCAGCCACCCATGGCTTGCACACGACGGCTGCCGATACCGGCCAGAAGCAGGGTGTAGATCCACAGGTAGGGTAGGAACCACAGGTGGTTCCAGGTTGGCAGGTCGAGGCAGCCATTGTGGTCGCAAAAACCATGGTAGGCGCGTACGTACAGCTGCATGAAGTCGAAATAGCTGCCCTGGTAGGCTACGTCGGATACCACTTCAAAGTACGATTGTGGCGGCACGATGAAGAACATGCCGAAGATGAGCGGAATCAGAAGGCGCTTGCTGCGTTCCTTGGCCAAGCCTTTGCCTCCAAGTTTGTCGAGCAGGAAGGCGGCTGCAGCGCCGCCAATCAGGAATAGCAGGCACATGCGCCAAGGCGAAGACAGCAGCATCAGCGGTTCGATGGCGTCGCTGGGGTGGGGCGTTTTGACGTGCCAGTCCCAAGTCACGTAATACATGCCGGTGTGGTACA
>Ga0102595_100417_pt1 | contig 31039 bp, 21 predicted proteins | sample Araplaol_mTSA_r2_2_FD_76864 | JGI IMG/M metagenome (GOLD analysis project Ga0102595, IMG submission 76864) | Arabidopsis root microbial communities from North Carolina, USA - plate scrape MF_Col_mTSA_r2 (SPADES assembly) (version 2) | ecosystem: Host-associated > Plants > Roots > Endosphere...
CACGGCAGGTGCCAAGGCCGCCATCGAAGCCGCCGGCGGCTCCATCGCTTAATAGATCTGACTGGATAAATCAGTCGCAACCAACCCGGCTCAAATTGCGAAAACCGGCAAGTACGGTGATCTGCGCAACAGGCTTGTGTTTTTGCTGCTGGCCCTGGTGGTGTACCGCATTGGTGCGCACATCCCGGTGCCGGGGATTGACCCTGGCCAGCTGAAAGAGCTTTTCAAGGGCCAGCAAGGCGGCATATTGAACCTGTTCAATATGTTCTCGGGTGGTGCCCTGTCGCGATTCACCGTGTTTGCCCTGGGCATCATGCCCTACATCTCCGCCTCGATCATCATGCAACTGATGACTTACGTCGTTCCGACGTTCGAGCAGATGAAAAAAGAGGGTGAAAGCGGCCGCCGCAAGATTACCCAGTACACGCGCTACGGCACGCTGGCCCTGGCCTTGTTCCAGTCCATGGGCATTGCCGTGGCGCTGGAAAGCTCGCCGGGCCTGGTCCTGGTGCCTGGTTTCGGTTTCCGCATGACGGCGGTTTTCAGCCTGACGGCCGGCACCATGTTCCTGATGTGGCTGGGCGAGCAGATCACCGAGCGCGGCTTGGGCAACGGTATCTCGATCCTGATCTTCGCGGGTATCGCGGCTGGTTTGCCGAACGCGATGGGCGGCTTGCTGGAGCTGGTGCGCACCGGTGCCATGAGCATTGTCGTGGCGATCGTGATCGTCGCGGTCGTTGTGCTGGTGACCTACTTCGTGGTGTTCGTGGAGCGCGGGCAGCGCAAGATTCTTGTGAATTACGCGCGGCGCCAGGTGGGTAACAAGGTCTATGGCGGCCAGTCGTCGCACTTGCCGCTGAAGCTGAACATGGCGGGCGTGATCCCTCCGATCTTCGCTTCGTCGATCATTCTGCTGCCGGCAACCGTGGTGGGCTGGTTCAGCGCCGGTGACAGCATGCGCTGGTTGAAAGACATCGCCAGCACGCTGACACCCGGCCAGCCGATCTATGTGATGCTGTATGCCAGCGCGATTGTGTTTTTCTGCTTCTTCTACACGGCCCTGGTGTTCAACAGCCGTGAAACAGCGGACAACCTGAAGAAGAGCGGCGCCTTCATTCCCGGCATCCGGCCTGGTGACCAGACGGCCCGCTACATTGACAAAATCCTGGTGCGCTTGACGCTGGCAGGTGCGGTGTACATCACATTCGTGTGTCTGCTGCCGGAGTTTCTGATTTTGAAATACAACGTGCCTTTCTATTTCGGCGGCACGTCGTTGATGATTATTGTCGTGGTGACCATGGATTTCATGGCCCAGGTGCAGAACTACATGATGTCGCAACAGTATGAGTCGTTGCTTAAAAAGGCGAACTTCAAGACGTCACTGGGCGGTTAACTGGGTATTTGATGGGATATGTCTAAAGACGATGTGATCCAGATGCAAGGCGAGGTTGTGGAAAACCTCCCCAATGCAACTTTCAGGGTGAAGCTTGAAAATGGACATGTGGTACTGGGGCACATCTCGGGAAAAATGCGTATGCACTACATCCGCATCCTTCCCGGTGACAAGGTGACGGTTGAATTGACGCCTTACGATTTATCGCGGGCACGCATTGTTTTCCGTGCCAAGTAGGCACAGAGTGAAAGTTTAGGAGTAATAGAAATGAGAGTTTCAGCTTCGGTCAAGAAGATTTGCCGCAACTGCAAGGTTATCCGTCGCAAGGGCGTTGTCCGTGTGATCTGCACGGACCCGCGCCACAAACAGCGTCAAGGCTGATTTCAAGAGTTTTAGAGGACGAACATGGCTCGTATCGCTGGTATCAATATTCCGCCGCAGCAGCACGCCGAAATCGGCTTGACTGCTATCTTTGGCATCGGTCGCACGCGCGCTCGCAAGATTTGCGAAGCATGCGACATCGCCTACGCCAAGAAGGTCAAAGACCTGACCGACGGCGACCTGGAAAAAATCCGTGAGCAGATCGCCCTGTTCACCATCGAAGGTGACTTGCGTCGTGAAACCACGATGAACATCAAGCGCCTGATGGACATCGGCTGCTACCGCGGCTTCCGCCACCGTCGTGGCCTGCCCATGCGCGGCCAGCGCACCCGGACCAACGCCCGCACCCGCAAGGGTCCGCGCAAGGCCGCTGCAGCTTTGAAGAAATAATTGAGAGGTCGTCATGGCAAAATCACCAAGCAATAACGCCGCACAGCGCGTTCGCAAGAAAGTTCGCAAGAACGTGGCCGATGGCATCGCCCACGTGCACGCTTCTTTCAACAACACGATCATCACCATCACGGATCGCCAGGGCAACGCCTTGTCCTGGGCTTCCTCCGGTGGCCAGGGCTTCAAGGGCTCGCGCAAATCCACGCCTTTCGCAGCGCAGGTCGCTTCGGAAGTCGCAGGCCGCGCCGCCATTGAGCAGGGCATCAAGAACCTTGACGTCGAAATCAAGGGTCCTGGTCCCGGCCGTGAATCGTCTGTTCGCGCATTGGGCGCACTCGGCATCCGGATCAATTCCATTGCCGACGTGACCCCGGTTCCGCACAACGGCTGCCGCCCGCAAAAGCGCCGCCGCATTTAATCCTCCGTGCCTGGCTGTCCGGCGGGCGTTTTAGCCCGTCAGACACCAGGCATTTTTACCAAGCCCACCGCCGGCAGGTCACGACCTCCGGCTCCTGCATGTAAATGCAGCAGATGAAAAAAGGACACTCAAGTGGCACGTTACCTCGGCCCCAAGGCCAAACTATCCCGCCGTGAAGGCACCGACCTGTTCCTGAAGAGCGCCCGCCGCGCCATCAGCGACAAGGCCAAATTCGACTCCAAGCCGGGCCAGCACGGCCGTACCTCCGGTACCCGTACTTCCGACTTCGGCCTGCAGCTGCGCGAAAAGCAAAAGGTCAAGCGCATGTACGGCGTGCTCGAAAAGCAATTCCGCCGCTACTTCGAAGAAGCCGATCGCCGCAAGGGCAACACCGGCGCCAACCTGTTGTTCATCCTGGAATGCCGCCTGGACAACGTGGTGTACCGCATGGGCTTCGGCTCGACCCGCGCTGAAGCACGCCAGCTGGTGTCGCACAAGGCCATCACGGTCAACGGCGGCACGGTCAACATCCCTTCGTACATGGTCAAGACCGGCGACGTCATCGCCGTGCGCGAAAAGTCGAAGAAGCAGACCCGCATCACCGAAGCCCTCGAGCTCGCAAAACAGGTCGGCCTGCCCGCCTGGGTCGATGTGAACGCCGACAAGGGCGAAGGCACCTTCAAGAAGGTTCCTGACCGCGATGAGTTCGCCGCCGACATCAACGAATCGTTGATCGTCGAGTTGTACTCACGCTAATTTTCGTTCCTGCGGCACGGGGCACCGTGCCGCCAGGGTGTGCTTCGCCGGCCTTATCGGTGTAACGAACCGAGGGTATTGAGAGGAAGACTGCATGCAGACCAATTTGTTGAAACCAAAAACCATCAATGTTGAGCAGCTTGGCGCCAACCGCGCCAAGGTGACTCTGGAGCCCTTCGAGCGCGGCTACGGCCACACGCTGGGTAACGCACTGCGCCGCGTACTGTTGTCGTCCATGGTCGGCCACGCCGCCACCGAAGTCACCATCGCGGGTGTCCTGCACGAGTACTCGTCCATCGACGGTGTGCAAGAAGACGTCGTCAACATCCTGTTGAACCTCAAGGGTGTGGTGTTCAAGCTCCACAACCGCGACGAAGTCACGTTGAGCCTGCGCAAGGACGGCGAAGGCCCCGTCACCGCCGCCGACATCCAGACGCCGCACGACGTGGAAATCATCAACCCTGAGCACGTCATCGTGAACCTGTCGCACGGCGGCAAGATCGACATGCAGATCAAGGTTGAAAACGGCCGCGGCTATGTGCCCGGCAACCAGCGCCGCTACGGCGACGAGTCGCCGAAATCCATCGGCCGCATCGTGCTGGACGCCTCGTTCTCGCCCGTCAAGCGCGTGAGCTACACCGTCGAAAGCGCCCGCGTTGAGCAGCGCACCGACCTCGACAAGCTCGTGCTGGAAATCGAAACCAACGGCGCCGTGACCGCGGAAGACGCCGTCCGTGCCTCGGCCAAGATCCTGGTTGAGCAGCTCGCGGTGTTCGCGCAGCTCGAAGGCAATGAACTGGCCGCGTTCGACGCACCCGTTCAGCGCAGCTCGCAGCAGTTCGACCCCATCCTGCTGCGCCCCGTCGACGAGCTCGAACTCACCGTGCGTTCGGCCAACTGCCTCAAGGCCGAAAACATTTACTACATTGGCGACCTGATCCAGCGCACTGAAAACGAGCTGCTCAAGACCCCCAATCTGGGACGTAAATCCCTCAATGAAATCAAGGAAGTGCTGGCCTCCCGCGGCCTCACCCTCGGAATGCGCCTGGAAAGCTGGCCTCCCGCCGGCCTCGACAAGCGTTAATTTAATTAGTTGTTGAACCCACAAGACCCGCCTCAAAGGGGTCTCGCACGGGCAGTACCTGATACGGCTGCCCGGATTTTAAAAAAGGAAATTGATCATGCGTCACGGACACGGACTACGTAAACTCAACCGCACCAGCGAGCACCGCCTCGCCATGCTGCGCAACATGATGAACTCGCTGCTGCAGCACGAAGTCATCAAGACCACCTTGCCCAAGGCAAAAGAACTGCGCCGCGTGGTCGAGCCCATGATCACCCTGGGCAAAGAACCCACCCTGGCCAACAAGCGCCTGGCATTCGACCGCCTGCGCGACCGCGACATGGTCGTCAAGCTGTTCGCTGAAATCGGCCCCCGCTACAAGGCCCGCCCAGGCGGCTACACCCGCATCCTGAAGATGGGTTTCCGCGTTGGCGACAATGCACCCATGGCCCTGGTTGAACTGGTGGACCGCCCTGAAGTGTCGGAAGACACTACCGCTGACGCGGCCAAGGCAGAGTAAGCTACAATATACATATACCGCGCGGTGGAGCAGCCTGGTAGCTCGTTGGGCTCATAACCCAAAGGTCGTAAGTTCAAATCTTGCCCGCGCAACCAAACCCCAAAACGCCTGCATCATGCAGGCGTTTTGCTTTGTGGTTTGGATTCTTCTTCATGCAAGCCGTGAAAGAAGAAAAAAGAAAAGCACGCTCGCTGCTTTTCACGCTCACCCATCAATCTCATGCCGCACCCTCCTCAGCAGCAGGCCACGCCACTGCCTTGACCTGCGCAGGCTCAACCGGCACCAGCTGGTGCAGCACCTGCCCGGCAAACACCTTTTCACGCAGGTTCTGGAGCACCTCCTGCGCGCCGCCATAAGGCGTGAACACATCGATCAACCAGACCTGCTCGCCCGAAACCCAGTCGGTCATACTGAGCTGGTGCGGCCCGGCCTGGTAGCGCTGTGCCACTTCCTCGCTCAATCTGGCCCAGGAAACAAAGGCCACGGGCGCCTCATCCTTCAGGTACAGCTTGGCCTGGTTCAGAACCAGCGCCGGCATCACACGCCACTCCAGCTCACTGAGCAGGGTGTGCCGGTTGGCGGTCTGCTGCAGCATCAGCCAGGCTACAGCGCCAAGCATGGGGACCTTGCCGAGTACCTTGCGCGCCTGTTCTTTGGCCAGAGTGGCAAGTTCCGCGAGGTCTTCCGGCGGCAAGGCTGCATTGCCTAGCTGGGCAGTCTCTGCAGGCTCGGTTGGCTTGTTTGCTTTGGACGCTTTGGGATGATTGGAAGGTTTAGTCATGGCTGTGGTTCGATATCGAGCATATTGTTAATGGCATTTAAATCCGACTCGGCCAGCGTGGCATTTGCGGCCTTGAGGCGCAGGCCCTGCATCAGCGTTTCAGCCCGTGCCTTGTGCCAGTCGCGCTCGGCCGTGTAGAGCTGCTGCTCGGCATTGAGTACATCGATATTGATGCGCGAGCCGACACGAAAGCCTATCTTGTTGGAATCGACCGAGCTTTTGCTGGAAGCGATGGCCGAGGCCAGGGCCTGAACCTGCGCCGCACCACTGACTACCCCGGTAAAGGCCTGGCTGGCCTGCGCGACCGCCTGCCGCCGCGCGGCTTCCAGATCGTCCGCAGCCTTGTCCTTCAAGGCCAGGGCTTCGCGCACCCGCGCCTGTACGCCGCCGCCGGCAAAGAGCGGGATACTCAGATTCAAGCCGACCTGTCGGGAGCGCGAGCGCGCCGAAATATCGGCTGGCGAGGTGATGCTGCCGGAGCTGTAGTTGGTGCCGTAACCGGCTGTTAGGTCCAAAGTCGGCGAATGGGCCGCGCGGCTCTTGGCGATCTCGTGGTCCGCCACTTCCAGGCTGGCCCGCGCGATGCGCACTGAGATTGACTGCTCGCGGGCGCTGTCCAGCCAGGGCTGCTCGTCATCAGGCTCAACGGCCGGCAAAGGGCTGTCCGCGCGCAGGCGGGCCAGATTGGCCCGAGGCTCGCCAAGGATGCGCGCCAGCTCGGCGCGCTTGTTCTTCAGCTCACTGCCCGCTGCCACCGCCTGCGATCGCGACAGGTCCAGCCGGGCCTGGGCTTCGTGCACATCGGTCACAATGCCGGTTCCCACTTCAAAATTTCGTCGCGACAGCTCCAACTGCTGGATGACCGCGCCCACTTGCAAACGCGCCACGCGCTGGGCTTCCTGTGCCACTAGCACATCCAGGTAGGCTTGCGCAGTGCGCAGGATCAGTTCCTGCTCAGCCTGCCGGAACTGCGCTTCGGCAAGAAGTTCCTGCTGTTCGGCCTGGTTCATCGCCGCCCAACTCGCGGCGCGCCACAAAGGCTGGGTGAGCTGCAGGCTCCAGCTGCGGTTGAGCACACTTCTCTCCACATAGGAGGCCTCGCTGAACGAGGCCTGCCCGGATTGCCGGCTGGTGGCGCTGACCAGACTGACGACTGGCAGCAGCCCGGCCCGCACCTGCGGCACCCGCTCGCGTGCGGCCCGCAGCGTATTGACCGCGCCGCGATAGGTCGCGTCGTGTTTTTGTGCCTTGCGGTAGACATCAAGCAAGGTGTCGGCCGCGGCGCTCAGCGGCAGCACGCTCATCAGGGCAACGCCCGCCAGACACGGGCGGGCGCGCATCCACAGGGCATCAACGTTCACGCAGGGCCTCCTGCTTGTAACGCAGCATGGGCGCGATGAAATATTCGATCATGCGGCGCTCGCCGGTGCGGATGTCCGATGTCACGCTCATGCCGGCCGTCACGATGCCATGGTGGCCGTTCACCACATTAGGCATTTCCGTATTGCTGAGCTGGATACGCACCGGGTAGACCGGACCCAGTTTTGGGTCGTTGATCGCGTCGGTCCCCACCCATTGCACGGTACCTTCGATATAGCCAAAGCGCGTGAAGTCAAAGGTCTCTACCTTGTTGATGACACGCTGGCCGACCTTGATGTGGCCGATATCGCGGTTCTGGACCTGGGCATCGACTTCCAGCACCGCATTGTGCGGCACGATGGTCATCAAGGGCTGCGCCTGGGTCACCACGCCGCCCACGGTCGTGACAGCCAACTGCTGCACCACGCCGTCAATCGGGCTGTGCAAGGTCTGCAAGTCGCGGCGCTGGGTTGCCTTGACCAGTTCCTGGCGTGCCACATCGTGTTTACGCATGGCCTCCACCAGTTCGGCGCTGGCCCTGGCGCGGAATTCCGATTGCGCCTGTTTGCGCTGCTGGACGGCCGCATTGAGGCTGGCCGCCGACTCGTTGAGTCGGTTGCCTTGCACGGAAAGCTCCTTCTCCATACTGAGCAGCTCCAGCCGGGTTTCGATCAACCCGGTCTGTGAGACATGGCCGGTGGTTGCCAGCTCCACGCGCATCGCATGCTTTTGCCGGACCAGCGGCAGGCTAGCGCGCAGCTGGGCGATGCTGGCGGCAATCGCATCACGGTCTGCCGAGCGCCGCGCAATGTCGGCATCCAGGGCTGCGATGCGGGAATCCTGCTCGCTGCGTCGGCTGGCCAGAACAGCCTGCTGGTTGGCGACCATGGCGACGGGCAAATCCGGCGCCTGCGCCCAGTCGTCTTTACCTGACAGTAAGGCCTGGAGCCGCAGCACGTCGGCCTGCGTTTCCTGGGCTTCGCGTTGCAGCCGGTCGCGGTCGGCCAGGGTGGCCGTGGCGTCCAGTTCCACCAGCACTTCGCCAGCCTTGACCGCCTGGCCGTCGCGCACCGTAATGGCTTTGACCACCCCGGCCTCCAGCGGCTGGATCACCTTGCTTTTACCCGAGGCGCTGACCCTGCCCTGAGCCGTGACCACGATGTCCATGGAGACCAGCGTAGCGTACGCGAGAGTGGCCGCGACCATGACGCAAATGGCCACGGTGACCATGCGGAAGATACGGGCCGGCGGTTTTTGGCGCAGCGTGATCGCGGCGCTGCTGAACATGGCGTGTTCGGCTGGATCGGAGATTTGGGCATGGACGTTCCTCTGGCCGGGGGTGCTCTTCTTATTCATCGTTCATCCTCAAGCACTTGGTGCGCTTGGTAGAGCGAGGCATAGCGTCCCTTGAGCTTTATCAGATCACGGTGGTTACCGGTTTCGATCAGGTGGCCGTGGTCCAGCACCAAAATACGGTCACATATGCGCAGGGTCGACAGGCGGTGCGCCACAATAAAGACCGTGCGGCCCTCACAGATAAGGCCCATGTTGTCGTGGATCACGCGTTCACTGTCGTAATCGAGTGAGGCCGTGGCTTCATCCAGCAACAGAATCTGCGGGTTGGTCACCAGCGCCCGCGCAATCGCGATACGCGCGCGCTGCCCGCCTGAGAGCTTGCTGCCGCGCTCGCCTATCACCGTGTCATAGCCGTCGGGAAGCTGCATGATGAAGTCGTGGGCACCGGCCAGCCTGGCGCTGTCCATCACCGTTTTTATGCGGGTGGCCGGATTGCCCAGCGCGATGTTGTCGCGCACCGAGCGGTTGAACAAGGCAGTGTCCTGCCCCACCACCCCGATCTGCCGACGTAGCCAGGAGGTGTCGGCCATGCTCAAGTCCATGCCGTCCAGCACAATACGGCCTTTGACGGGGTTGTAGAGGCGCTGCATCAGCCGCATCAAGGTGGTCTTGCCCGCACCGGAGACGCCCGTGACACCAATGACCTCGCCGGGCAAGATGTCCAGATTCAGGTCGCTGATCACCTCAGGCGCATTGGGGGCGTACTGAAATCCAACGTGCTCAAACTTCACGCGCCCCTCCAGGGCAGGCGGCGTGCTACGTCCAGCCCGGAAAGCCGGTTCGGGCGTAGCGTCCATGATGTCGGCCAGGCGCTTGACGCTGACCTTCATCTGCGTGACTTCCTGCCAGAGGGATGCGAGCTTCAGGATGGGCGCATTGACCCGGCCGGCCAGCATGTTAAAGGCGATCAAACCGCCCACGGTCAGTTCCCCGTCAATCACCAGCTTGGTGCCCAGCCAGAGCAGCAGCACGGTCAGCAGCTTGCTGATCCCGTTGATCGCCAAGTTGGTGGCATTGGCGAGGTGGCCTGATTCAAACGAGGCGGTCACGTAGTCGCACAGGCGCCGCTCCCAATCGCGCTGCCAGGCCCCTTCAACCGCATGGCTTTTGAGGGTTTCTATCGAGGTCACGGTTTCCACCAGAAATGTCTGGCTTTCGGCACCGAGCGCAAACTTGTCTTCGAGCTTTTTACGCATCATGGGCGTGATCACCCGGGACGCGGCAAAGAGCAGCGGCAACGCGGCAATCACGATCAAGGTCAACGTCACGCTGTAATAAAGCATCACGCCCAAGAACACCGCCGCAAACACCAGGTCCAGCCAGCTCGTCAGGGCTGACCCGGTCATGAAGCTGCGAGCGTTCTCCAGCTCACGCACCCGAGCCACAGTCTCGCCGCTGCGCCGCGACTCGAAATACGGCAGTGGCAAATGCAGCAGGTGCCTGAACAGCTTGGCGCCCAGCTCCACGTCGACCCGGTTGGTGGTGTGGCTCAACAGGTAATGCCGCATGCCGCTGAGCGTCAGCTCAAAGACCGTGAGTGCCACCAGGCCCAGCGTCAGCACCTCCAGCGTGCTCATCGAACGGTGCGTCAGTACCTTATCGATCACCACCTGGAAGATCAGCGGCGTGAGCAGCGCCAGGATTTGAACCACCAGGGAGGCAACGAGCACCTGGCCCAGCATCTGCTTGTATTGGCTGAGAGACTTCCAGAACCAGCCTATCCCAAAACCTGGGGTGGCCTTGTCACTCTCCAGCGCCACCCCTGGTTGGGGGCGCGCCGTGATCCATTCGAGTTTTTTCAAGGGAGCCATGCACTCGGCAAACTGGGACCAAAACAGCGGTCGGCCCTGGCCTTCACCGCTGGCCTGGACCACCACACCATCTTGGCTGGCATGGCCTATCAGCAGCCATTCGCCCTGGGGGCCGCGGACCAGCGCCGGCCAGGGGCCTTGCAGTACTTTGTCCAGCGGGGTGCGGTGGTGCTCAACCTCCAATCCCAGGCCTTGCAGTGCCTGGACCAGCGCCGCGCTGTCAGGGCCTTCTGGCGGCCAGGCGTAGTGCTCGGCCAGGCGCCCCACATCGGCGTGGGTTCCGAGCAGGTGCAAAAAGGTTTCCACCAGCGCGTGCACCGGCGATGCCGGAGCCGGTGGCTCCACCTGTGGCGGACGTAGGGATGTGGCGTGTTGAACGGGGGTGTTGGTGTTCATAAAAGGCCGACGCTGATAGAAATTGGGATGAATGGTCGTGGCGACTTTCGTCGGAGCGGGCGTTGCGACGCGTTAAGAGTGATTAAGAAGTGCTAAGAGCCGTGCCACTGCATGAATGCGGACTGGGCAGACTGCTCCCATTCCGCCTGAGTGGCGGCCATAGCCTCTTGGACGTTCTGCGGGCCGTGTATCTCGCTGCAGCCCGTTCCCAGCGGCCCGCCTTCTCTCATGCGCTCCCACTCGGCTGTAGCCGTGGCGATCAGATGCACCATCTGCAAAGCCATGGCCTGCGGGGTCTGGGACGCCGGTGGCGCGACGGGCTCCACTGCAGGCGGTGTACTGGGCTCGGCCGCGACGGCCAGCACCACGTCGCCTGCTGCGCTCGTGTGTCCATCGGCCCAGGTCACGTGCGACTGACCTACCTCGGTGACGCCTTGCGCCGGTTGTCGGAGCTGTCGGTCGCTTTGCAGCTCGATCTGCGTGATGCCGATTTCGTCCAGGCTACGGAATTCGCCGGCTTCGCCAATACCATTGCTGTTTTTGTCGTCCCAGCCACCGAATTCATTCCATTTCTCGTCCCAGCGGTCCAGCATCTGGTTTTGATTGCTGTCGAATGCCACCAGGCCTTCGAGGTCGGTTTGGGCGCCGGGGAGATAGCCGGTGAAGGAGATTTCATCGGAACGGTCTATGAGCTTGTCGCTGCCTATGTCGCGCGCCAGCAGCGCATCGCCGGACGCGACCCAGGCCAGGTGTTCACGCCCACCTTTCTGGTCGATATCAAACCTGGCCCCCGATTCATCCAACCCCAGGAAGCGCACGCCACCACCATTCAGATCCAGAGCCACCGGTGCGAAGGAGCCCATATGCGCGGTGTTGACGGTGACGTAGGTTGTGGCACCGCCGCCGTCGGTCACAGCCATGGTGAAGGGGTCGACGCCGGTATAGGGATCGCCACGCTGGCTGTAATACTGCCAGGCACCCGTTTGCCCTACCGCATACCACTGCGATACTGCATAGCTATAGTCCCGCGGTGTGCTGAGGGCGGTATATTGGTTGGCCCAGGCATGCCCATGCTGGGGGCCGCCCGCAATCGAGAAGCTGATAGCAGCCGAATTACCGTCGGGGTCATAGGCGACGATATAGCCATTCTGACGGTAAAAGTCATCTATCGGACGGGTGCCGTCTCCAGGGAACATCCATTTGTCCAGGTTATAGGGGTCCTGATACGTCGCGTCCTGGGTTTCAACGAACACGGGCCGCATGTGGCCATTGCGGTAGTAGGTGGGGATCGCCAGCGCATAGTCGTAGATTGGCGCTGTATAGCCCTCTTGGTCCCATACATTGGTTCTATAGGTTCGGCTATACAGCTGTTCGCTTCCAGCCAAGGCAAGCGCCTGCGCCTCGTCATAGATCGCAATATCTTGCGCGGCGTACGCGCCGGTCAGGTAGCCGTAAACCGGCCGGCCAAAGATGATGTCGTCGATGATGGGGGCATCGTTGACAGACTGCACATTGAGCCGGGCCGTGGCCCAGGTTTGGCCGCCGTCGCCGTCACTGACCAGGTAGCCGAAACTCGCCGTCCCGTAAAAGTCCGCTGACGGCACAAAGCGCACCGAACCATCCACCTGCAGGCTTACCGTGCCGTTCGAGGCGCTGCCCACAGCGGTCACGCGCAGATCAGAAGCCGCATTGTCGGTATCGCTGTCGTTGACCAGCAACTGGACTTGGGTGATGCTGAAAGGGATGTCCTCATAGCCGGTGAAATTGTCGTCGGTGGCCGTGGGGTTGACGTTTGCCCGCGAGAAGTCAATTTGCGCTGTGGCGGTAGAGGTTGCGCCGTCGAGGTCCCGCACCACATAGTCAAAACTGCCGCGACCGGCATAACCAGCCTCGGGCGTGAAGCGCACGCTGCCGTCGGCATTGAGCACCGCCGAGCCATGCTGCGCATTGCTGATCCCGCTGATGCGCAAGCTGGCCGCCGGGGATTCAACGTCCGTATCGTTGGCTAGCAGAGCTGCTTGCGTGAGGGTGTAGCTCACACTGCGCTTGCCCCACACCAGTTCGTTGTTGACGACAGGGGCATCGTTGACCGCATTGAAGGTCAAATTAACCGTAGCCTGGGTGCTGCCGCCCGCGCTATCGCTCACCGTATACGTAAAACTCGCCGGGCCGCTGTAGTTAAGGTCTGGCGTAAATACAATTTCGCCGGCTGCGATCTGCACGCTGCCATGGCTGGCGTTACCCACCGCCGTGACCAGGAGATTGGCATTGTCCACGTCCGTGTCATTCGCCAGCAGCGCGCCGGCGGCAAAGCGCGCCTGGGTGTCCTCATTGAGCGTGGCGGTCTCACCGGTCAGCCGCGGCGCGTCGTTGACGGGCGTGATGTCCAGGCTCGCGAGACCGACCGTGAAGCCACCGGCACCGTCTGAGACCGTGTAGGTGAACTGCGCCGGGCCAAAGTAGTCTGCATCGGATGCAAAACGTATGCTCCCATTGGAACTGAGAGAAACCACGCCATGCGTTGCGTTCTCGACCGAGACAATGTGCAAGTCACTCTGAGGAGTGTCCACGTCGCTGTCATTGGAGAGGAACTGGGCTTGTGTAAAGGTCTGGATCTGGTCTTCATTAAAGCTTACGGTCTCACCCAACACGGTGGGCGCGTCGTTGGCGGCTGCCAGGTTCAGCGCTACCTGGCCCTGCATCTGCCCGCCGCGGCCATCGCTCACCGTATAACTGAACCCGGCCGTACCGAAGTAATTGGGCTGAGGGGTGAATTGCAGCGTGCCGTTGGCCAATAGCGCGATGCTGCCGTGCTGAGCATTGCCCACGGCCGTGATGGACAGAACCTGGGCCGGTTCGGCATTGGTGATCGCCGTGTCCACGTCGGTGTCGTTCGCGAGCAGCAAGGCCGGGTTGATATTCAGGACAATGTCCTCATTGCTGCTCATGGTCTCGCCCGTCACCACGGGAAAATCATTGACCGCGAGGATGGTGAGGTTGACCGTGGCGACCGTCTCATAACCCGCCCCTGTCGCGATCTGCGCCGGGGTCCGGTCGCCTACCCAGTAGCTGAACTTTGCCGGGCCGTTGTAATTCGCCTCGGGCTCAAAACGCACCGAGCCGTCGGCTTGCAGAAATACCTGGCCATGCTCCGCCAGGCCCACGCGCGTGATGCGCAGCACATCGCCATCCACCAGCGTATCAACATCGGAATCATTGGCCAGCAGGCTGGCGGCCGTGTACAGCAAGGCGGTGTCTTCGTTGCCGCTTGCGGTTTCGCCCTGGGTGGCAGGGGCATCGTTGACGGCCGCCAGCGCTATCCGTGCCGTCGCGACGCTGCTGGCTCCGCCAGGGTCAGTGACCGTGTAGTGAAAAGAGGCGATGTCATGGTAGTTCGCCTCAGCGGTAAAAACGATTCGGGTACTGCCATCAGGCTGGGCTTGGAGCGCCACGCTGCCATGGACCGCATCGCTGACCGTGCTGATGCGTAAACTGGTCTGCGGGTCGTCCACATCGCTGTCGTTGGCCAGCAGGTTGGCCGTACTTATGCTCAAAACCTGATCTTCCAGCGCGTTTGTTGTTTCATCCTGCAGGCGTGGCGCATCATTGATAGCCGCCAAGGACACCCAGACAGTGGCCGGCGTGACACCACCCGCACCATCACTGACGCTATACGAAAAGCTGGCCGGTCCATCGATACCGGCGTTATAGTCGGCATCGGGGGTAAAGCGGATACGGCCATCAGGCATCAACACCGCCACGCCGTGCCGTGTCGCCGTAATAGCGCTGATGAAAAGCTGCTGGTTGTCGGTCGCGATATCCGGGTCATTGGCAGTTGCCAACAGGTCGGCGTTCGCGAAATACAAAGCCATGTCTTCAACGCCGGATACATTGCCGTCCTGCGAGACCGGCACGTCGTTGACAGCCGCCAACACAACCCTTGCGGTCGTCATGCTGCTGGCGCCGTCGGAGTCCGTGACGGTGTAACGGAACGATGCAGTACCGTGATAATTTTCCTCGGGGGTGAAAATGACGCGGCTGCTGCCGTCGGCTTGCGCTTGAAGCGCCACGCTGCCATGAGTCGCGTCGCCAACCGCGCTGATGCGCAGGTTGGTCCGAGGGTCGTCGACATCGCTGTCGTTCGCGAGCAGGTCGGCCGTGGCAATGCTCAAAACCTGGTCTTCCAGCGCATTGGCCGATTCATCCTGCAAACGCGGCGCGTCATTAACAGCCGCCAGGGACAGCCACACAGTCGCGGGGGTCACGCCGCCCGCGCCGTCACTCACGGAGTAGGTAAAGCTCGCCAGCCCGCTCATGCCCTGGTTGTAATCGGCATCGGGCGTGAAACACACACGGCCGTCAGGCATCAGGGTCGCCACACCGTGGTTCGCCGCGACGATAGCGGTGACAGACAAGTGCTGGTTGTCGGTGGCAATGTCCGCATCGCTGGCTCCGACCAGCAGATCAGCTTGCGTGAAATAAACGGCCGTGTCTTCCGTGCCGGATACCTGGCGGTCGTGCGTGACGGGTGCGTCATTGACGGCCGCCACGACCACTTGTGTGGTCGCGGTGCTGCTCGCGCCGCTGGGGTCCGTCACGGTGTAGCGGAAGGAGGCAATGCTGTGAAAATTACCCTCGGGGGTAAAGACGATGCGGGTGCTGCCATCGGGTTGGGCCTGCAGGATTACGCTGCCATGGACGGCATCACTGACCGCGCTGATGCGCAAGTCCGCGTGCAGGTCATCCACATCGCCGTCATTGGCGAGCAGGACGGACGGGTCAATGCTCAGCGCCTGGTCTTCAAGTGTGTTGGCGGACTCATCCTGCAAGCGCGGCGCGTCATTGACAGCCGCCAGGGACACCCATACCGTCGCGGGCGTAACACCGCCCGCACCATCGCTGACGCCATAGGTAAAACTGGCCGGCCCATCAATACTGGCGTTGTAGTCCGCATCAGGGGTAAAGCGGATTCGGCCATCGGGCGCAAAGACTGCCACGCCATGCCGCGCCGCCAGAATCGCGCTGATGAAAAGCTGCTGGTTATCGGTAACCGTGTCCACATCGCTGGCATTTGCCAACAGATCAGCTTGCATGACATAGACGGCCGTGTCCTCCGTGCCTGACACCTGAATATCTTGTGTGACGGGTGCGTCATTAACGGTGGCCACAGCAATCTGTGTAGTTGCCGTGCTGCTGGCACCGCTAGGGTCCGTGACGGTATAGCGAAAGGATGCGATTCCGTGAAAGTTCTCCTCAGCGGTAAAGACGATGCGGGTGCTGCCATCAGGTTGGGCCTGCAAGGCCACACTGCCATGAGTGGCGTCACTGACCGCGCTAATGCGCAGGTCCGCGTGCAGATTGTCCACGTCGCCATCATTCGCAAGCAGATCGGCCGGGTCAATGCTCAAAACCTGGTCTTCAACCGCGTTGACCGTTTCATCCTGCAATCGAGGTGCATCGTTCACAGCAGCCAGCGAAACCCACACGGTCGCGGGGGTCACGCCGCCGGCGCCATCACTGACGCCATAAGTGAAGCTCGCCAGCCCGCCTATTCCCTGGTTGTAGTCGGCGTCGGGGATAAAGCGGACGCGGCCGTCGGGCATCAGGGTCGCCACACCGTTCTGCGCCGCCAAAACGGCGCTGACGGACAGTTGCTGGTTGTCGGTGGCCGTGTCCACATCGCTGGCGCTGGCCAGTAGCTCTGCAGAGGTGAAATAAACGACCGTGTCTTCCGTCCCGGACACCTGGCTGTCCTGCGTGACAGGCGCGTCATTGATGGCGGCCACGACGAGCTGCACGGTCGCCGTGCTGCTGGCACCGTCAGGGTCCGTCACGGTGTAACGGAAGGACGCAATGCCGTGATAGTTGGCTGCCGGGGTGAAGACAACCCGAGTGCTGTCATCGGGCTGGGCTTCAAGCGCCACGTTGCCATGAGCGGCGTCGCTGACGGCGGTGATGCGCAATGCGGCGTGGAGGTCGTCCACATCAAAGTCATTGGCAAGCAGGTCAGCCGCGGCCATGCTCAGAGCCTGGTCTTCCACGGCATCCGTCGTTTCATCTTGCAGGCGGGGTGCATCGTTGATAGCCGCCAGCGACACCCATACGGTCGCCGGTGTCACGCCACCCGCACCGTCGCTGACGCTGTAAGTGAAACTGGCCGGCCCGTCGATACCTGCGTGGTAGTCGGCATCGGGAGTGAAACGGATGCGGCCATCGGGCATCAACACTGCCACCCCATGCTGCGCCGCAATAATACCGTTGAAGGACATTTGCTGGTTGTCGGTCGCGGTATCCACGTCGCAGGCATTTGCGAGCAAATCGGCTTGCGTGAAATAGACGGCCGTGTCCTCCGTGCCGGACACCCGGCTGTCCTGGGTAACGGGCGCGTCATTGACGGCCCCCACCACAACCCGCGCGGTTGCCGTGCTGCTGGCGCCGTCGGTATCCGTGACGGTGTAGTTAAAGGAAGCGGTGCCGTGAAAGTTGGCATTGGGGGCGAAGACGATCCGGCTGCTGCCATCGGGCTGGACCTGCAGAGCCACACTGCCATGCGCCGCATCACTGACCGCGCTGACACGCAATTCGGAGTGCAGATTGTCCACATCAAAATCGTTGACCAGCAGGTCAGCGGTGTCTATCCTCAGCGCCTGGTCTTCCTGCGTGCTGGTGGACTCGCCCTGCAGACGTGGCGCATCGTTGGCAGCGGCCAGTGACACCCATACGGTGGCCGGCGTCACGCCACCCGCGCCGTCGGTGACGCTGTAAGTGAAACTGGCCGGCCCGGCTATGCCATGGTGGTAGTCGGCATCGGGGGTGAAACGGACTCGGCCATCAGGCAAAAGCACCGCCACGCCATGCTGTGCCCCCACAATCCCGCTGATGGACAGCTGCTGGTTGTCAGTCGTGCTGTCCGCATCGCTGGCGCTTGCCAGTAGGTCGGCATTCGCGAAATACAAAGCCGTATCTTCCGTGCTCGACACGTTGCCGTCCTGAGTGACGGGGGCATCCTCGACCGCCGCGATGTCCAGATTGACACGCGCATGGCTAGACTGGCCGTCCGGGTCGGTCACGGTGTAGTCAAACGAGGCTTGGCCGTGGTAGTTAGCATCGGGGGTGAACACAATGCGGCTGCTGCCGTCAGGCTGGGCCTGGATGGCCACGCTGCCGTGGACCGCATTGCCGACGGCACTGATGCGCAGATCGGCATGCGCGTCGTCGATATCGCTGTCATTGGCGAGCAAGTCAGCCGTGGCAACGCTAAATACCTCGTCTTCTAGCATGCGGGTGAATTCATCCTGCACATCCGGCGCATCGTTGCGAGCTGCCAGCGACACCCACACGGTGGCCGGCGTGACGCCACCGGCGTTGTCGCTGACGCTGTAGGTAAAGCTGGCGGGACCATCAATACCCGCGTTGTAGTCGGCATCAGGGGTGAACCGAATGCGACCGTCTGGCATCAAAACCGCCACGCCATGCCGGGCCGCCGTGATGGCGCTGATGGACAGCTGCTGGCCGTCGGTCACGGCATCCGGGTCGTTCGCGCTTGCCAGCAGGTCGGCGGGCGCAAATTCAAGCACGGTATCTTCTACGCTGGATACATTGCCGTCCTGCGTGACGGGCGCGTCGTTGACGGCCGCCACCATGACTTGTGTGGTCGCCGTGCTGCTGGCACCACTGGGGTCCGTCGCGGTGTAGCGGAAGGACGCGATACCGTGAAAATTACCCTCGGGGGTGAAGACGATTCGCGTGCTGCCATCGGGCTGGGCCTGCAGAGCCACGCTGCCATGGACCGCATCACCCACAGAACTGATGCGCAGGTCGGCGTGCAGATCGTCCACATCGCTGTCGTTCGCAAGCAGATCGATCGTGTTGATGCTCAGCGCCTGATCCTCGAGTGTATTGGCGGATTCATCCTGCAGGCGCGGCGCATCGTTGACAGCCGCCAGCGACAGCCTGACGGTGGCCGGCGTCACGCCGCCCGCGCCATCGGTGACGCTGTAAGTGAAACTGGCCGGCCCGGCTATGCCATGGTGGTAGTCGGCATCGGGCGTGAAGCGGACAAGGCCGTCAGGCATCAGGGTCGCCACACCATGGGTCGCCGAAGCGATAGCGTTGATGGCCACCTGCTGGCCATCGGTGGCTGCATCCACATCGCTGGCGTTGGCCAGCAAATCAGCGCGCATGAAATAAATAGCCGTGTCTTCCGTGCCGGACACCTGGCTGTCCTGCGTGACCGGCGCGTCATTAACGGCCGCCACCACGACCCGCGCAGTTGCTGCGCTGCTGGCGCCGCTGGGGTCCGTCACGGTGTAGCGGAAGGACGCGATGCCGTGAAAATTACCCTCGGGGGTAAAGACGATGCGGGTGCCGCCATCGGGTTGAGCCTGCAGGACTACGCTGCCATGGATTGCATCGCTGACCGCGCTGATGCGCAGATCCGCATGCAGGTCGTCAACATCAAAAACGTTCGCGAGCAGGTCGGCCGTATTTATGTTGAGTGCCTGGTCTTCCAGCGTATCGGTCGATTCGTCCTGCAGACGCGGCGCATCGTTGACTGGCGCCAGGGACACCCACATGGTCATGGGCGTCACACCGCCGGCGCTATCACTGACGTTGTAGGTGAAACTGGCGGGGCCATCGATACCACTGTCGTAATCGGCCTGAGGCGTAAAACGGATACGGCCGTCGGGCATCAAGACCGCCACGCCGTGCTGCGCCGCCACAATGCCTCTAACGGATAGCTGCTGGCGGTCGGTCACCGTGTCCACATCGCTGGCGCCGCCGAGCAGGTCGCCGGGCGCGAAGTCAAGCACGGTATCTTCCACGCCGGACGCATTGCCGTTCTGCGTGACCGGCGCGTCATTGACGGCGGCTATGGTCAGACTCACCCGGGCGTTGCTGGAAAGGCCGTACTGGTCGGTCACCGTGTAGTCAAACGAGGCGGGACCGTGATAGTTGGTTTCGGGCAGGAACACCACCTCGACCACGCCCTGAACATTAGTCTGCAGCAACACACTACCGTGCACCGGGGAAAACACTGAACTGATGTGCAGGCTGGGCTCGTTGGGACGGGCCGGCGCATTGACGGTGCTGTCGTTGGACAGCAACTGGGTTTCAAGGAAACGCAGCCCGATGTCTTCAAGGCTGTTGACCTGCTCGCCATGCACTTCGGGGTAATCGAGCGGGGTGCTGGTGGAGTGGGCAGACGAGGCGAGCGGGGCCGTAACGCTGGCCGCCGGGCTTGTGTTGCCGTCAACATCGCCCGCTGGAGCCGAGGTTGCGGCCAACACTCCTCCATTTGCGGCATTCACGGGCGGGATGATCGTGGGGGAAGTCCATGCCAGCGGCGCCGGTGGCTCTTGCGCTGCGGCAGTCGCACCGCCTCCGGCCTGCCGGGGTGCAGCATCCCAGGTGACGGGCGTAACTACCTGCGGCGACTCCTGTGCCGGGCTGATTGGGGCGGCGGCGCTGGCCCGTGAACTCTCCCAGGTTTGCAAGTCATTGCGTGCGGATTCACCCTGGGCTCCCGGCATCAACACGGGAGCGGCGTTGGCATCCTGCGCCTGGGATGTTGCTGCCGTTCCCACCGTGGGCCACTGCACGGCCGCGGCGCCTGCCGCCAGCGCTGCCAACGGCGCCAAACTACCCGCGTCCGCGCTGCGCACCATGTCTTCCGTGGCTTCACGCATCTGCGCGCCCACGCCGGCCGACCCTGCGGGCACAAACACAATGCCGTTGTTGCGAACCTGGGCGGTGCCGGCTGTCTGGGCCGTCCCCTGCCCTGCCAAAGCGTTCCCCGAGGCCCCCGCGCGCAAGCGGGCATCGCCGGCGGCCAGGGTGGCGCTGGTTTGTGCGCTCTGGGTGGCGACGGTGTTGACGGAGGTCGTGACCAGCCGTTCCTCGCCAGCATTCACGGTCTCCTCGCCGCCGTCCGTATCGGCGTCGCCGCCATGGATGTGGCCGGCCTGGCCGTCAAATTCCCGCGTGTTGACCGCATGCAGGGTCGCCGCGGCCGGTCCGCTGGCCTGTTCATCGAGTTGCAGTACGCCGCCCTCGACAGCCTCATATTGAACACCCAGCACGTCGCCGACCAGCATCTGCACGGTCAGCGCCTGGCGGCTACCGTCGGCATGCACGATGGTGGGCGGATGGCTGCCAAAGTCAATCGCCACAATGCCGGCTTGCGCCAAAGTCTGGGTTTCACCGGCGCTTTCCGCGTCGGCATTCACGTCCATCCACACTCGCAGCGCCGCAAACGCCGGGTCGCGGTCCGTGAGCACCTGGTCGCTGTTGGCATCAAGCCAGCCCAGGCTGTGCCGGGCGTCCGGGCCGCCCAGGCCCAGCAATTCATTGACGCTGATCTGGTTGTTGCCGTCGACATCGATCGAAAGCACCTGCTGGTTGGTCGCCAGCCATTGGGTCCGCTCAAGATACTCGTCGCCGTCAACGTCGATCAGGGCGTTCTGCAGCGCGGGCTCCACGGGCAAGGCCAGGGTGATGGCCTGCAGTGTCTGGTGAATGCCGTCGACGGCCTCCTGCGGCATGCCAGCTTGCGCGCTGGGCAGATGGATCCCCAGGCCTTGCTGGTAATGTGCCAAAGTGGTCGCCACGGCCCAAGCCGGAGCAATGGCCCTGGCCGCATGCTGCATGAAGTCACCGGTTAGGGTCTCGTCAGTGCCGTCGCTGCGGTTGCCTGCGCCGTCGTAATAGCGGGTCTGGGTCTGCCCGTTCTCATCGGTCCACTTGAGATAGACAAAACCGTTGGTGCCGTTACCCGTGTTATAGCCGTCCGGGTTGTACACAAAACCGATGGCGGGTAGCAGGTCCGGCACCAGAGCATAGCTGTTGCCGATCGCATCGTGAACATTGGCCAATTGGGCTTGCAGGCCATTGACCATGCTGGTCATCCAGCCGGTGGCCGTCGGCCCGCCGCCTTCGATGTCCTGGTCATTGATGACAACTGTGTTGCCTGCGGTATCCCACTGGGCATGGGCCAGGCCTTCGCGGGTCGGGATGTCAGGTGGGTCGTCGCCGAATACGTCGCCGAAGACACTGATTGCGACAGAAAGAAACGGGCCGTAAATGGGGATGAAGTTGGCCGCCGCCGCTGCGATGGACATCGGGTCGCCGGATTCGAGAGCCAGAACCAGGCCAATACCAGGCACAACGTCGTCGGCGTTTATACCCAGTGCGCTGCCAATCGCCTTGCTAGCCATATCTTCGGTAAGGGCGTTGATCAGGCTGACACTGCTGACCAACAGACTGCCTACGTCACCTTTGTCCAATGCATTGAGCAGACCAAGTGCGGAAGTGGTGGTGCCCAGGTCGCCGGGCAAGGCATTCTCGGTAATCTTGTCGACGACGTTGTAAATACTGGCGATGGCAGCGGTGCGCTGCAGGTCGCTCATGTCGCCCCAGTGCTGCAGACCGATGATGCTGTTCATCAGGCCAACGGCGGAAGCGGCTTGACTGGCCTGAGCTTTGGCTTCAATCAGTTGCTGGGATTGGGCTTGTTGGTCTGAACCGCCACCAGCATCGCTAGCCGTCGTATTGCCGTCGTAGCCACCCGCGTCGGCGTAGCTTGTACCGTGCTTGGCCGCGGCGGCTTGGGCCAAGCCGGTTTCGAAGGCTCTGAGCTCCTCGGGACTCAAGGCGCGCTGGCTTGTGACCACCTCTTCTTTGGCCCCATTTTGTTGCTCGAGCTCAAGGCGACGAAAAACACTCTGTGCATCCGTATCAGAATCTGAGGATCCGGATCGTTGAGCCGAGGCCTGCGCTGAGCGTTCCTGGGCCCACTCGGCCACAGTTTGCACGACTTCTCCGGTGGCCTGTTCGATCCAGCCGAATCCCGTCTGGAAAACAGTTCTAATGGTGGTGCTAAGGCCATCAGGTTGAATCTGTGTGATGTCTCTCTCTTGCCCCTGAGTGACGGTAGTGCTGTAGGCCGGATCGTTAGGATGCGCGGGATCGGCTACTACCTGTATTTGCGTGCCAGCAATGACTTGCCCACTTCGCTTGTACAACGTAACGGAGTAGACGGCGTCTTCTGGCCTATAGCCAGATACGGAACGCGTCACGCTGAGATTTCCGTCGACATCCAGTCCCAGCTTCTCGCCAGGATCGGCATTGATCACCCGCCCATCGGGGAGAGTAGCGCTGGCACCATCTCTACTGAGATAGATTGCCCCGCTTGTGATGTGGTTAGTTGGCTGAACCGGGACGGTTGAACTGAGACTTGTAGGAGCGATATTATTTGCGCCTTGAATCGACACTGCCGGCGCGGGTGTAGATGAGATCTCACGAGGTAATTGGGAGTTGGCTAGCGGTGTGGCAACTTGATCAAAACTGACTGCGGTATCACCCTCACCAATCTGGAGTGTGCGTACACCCTCATCCTTTGCAACGGAACTTGTTGCAAACTTGGCATGCCCGTTGGCATCCACAACAAAACCACTGGTTGAGTTCTTGTAGCTAAGCGCTGCTCGTCCAGATAAGGGCTCTATCCAGAGCGTTCCATGGTATTGCCCAAGCGTGATCGAGACGCTAACGGGGTCTAGTGTGGTCGCATCATTGATGGTCGTGACAGCGCTTTTCATCCGACCTGTATCGGCGCCGAACATTGCACGCGCTAACGCTACGTCGACGTCGGTAGTAACCAATATTGGCGAGAAGTCACCTTTGGCCTCCACTCGCCTAAGCACGTCGCTCAGAGGTGAATCCGAGTCCAGTATGGCGCTATATAGAGCCCCGCTATTGAGAGCACTCTGCGGCCCAGAAACGGCGGCTCGATTGTCCCCCAAGGTAGGTGAATTGCTCTCGCGTTGATTACTTCTAGTGCTCGCATATCCTCTTGAAAAGGCGAGCAGATCCTCCCGGTCAAATTGTTCCGGATTTTTAGCCTCTACAGAAATTGTTTCTCCATCGTGCCCGATTCGGTTGTCTCGCAACTCAACCTGCCCTCTGTTTAGATACGCCAAAAGTCCCTGAAAACCTGGAAATTTGTAGTCACTCACCTCGCCCTTAATCGTGGGAGGGCCACCTCCATATTGATTGAAAACTTTCATTGAGAAGGCGGCAAACTCTTCAATATGAGTTTCTTGTGCAAGCACCGCTTGACCGTATGGCGTAGCAAAAGCACGCTGAGCAGCTTCCACGGCTGCATCAACATGGGGCTTCTCAAGGTTGTCGTATATCCACTTTGCGCCATGATCGGAGGCGCCAAATTCAGCGGTGGCAGCACGCTGCTCCGAAGTGAGGGTCTTTTTCAGAATTCCCGTCGCTAGTTGACTAGCTGTAAAACTGATGGGTCTATCGTTGGATGCATACCAATCGACAACCGCGCTGGCATATGTTGGCGCTGTAGCAGGGCGCTGCCCGAAGTCATGCTGCATTGTTCCAATACTTAGCCCGCTTGCACCGCCTGCATTTGCCGCGCCGGTGTATGGCGTCGGCCCTCCTTCAGTATGTACTCCCACGACATGGTAGGCGATTGAGGCTAACCGCTTAGAGTCAATAGTTAACGCTTCTGGCTGCGCTGATGTCGCCATGATGGTCCTTTAGTCGGCCTTGTTTTCTTTGTAGATAGTCAGTTGGCGTGTTTATGGGCGCGACCGGATTCCCAGTTCTTCGAGCATCCACATGTTGTTGATTGAGTTGTCAAATCGGCATTCCATACTGGCCACTCGGTGATGACCCCGAAAGACGATGAGTGATGCCCCATCCTCTGCCATCGCAGAATTTGTTTGAACCAAAAGTTCGTAGGCAAATTGGCCCGTGGAAAAACCTAAGTCGTACTCGGCCCATTGCCCCCCATGAGAAGAATCGAACCAGAAGGATCTATTCGGGTGGGTAGCTGGCTGTGGGTAACTCAACTCATAGACTTTCCCAATGCGGCCAAATCGATATTGCAGAGTTCCAGCTTCTTTTGACAAGATTCGTGATGCGCAGAGTGAGATCGTCTTTGCACCTTGGACGAGACACGAGAAAATTACTTGCTCATCAGACTTGCAGTGCGTGGCAGCCTTTACTCCATCGGCCGCCTGTCCTTTAGCCGAACAGATGAAGATCAAGCTCGTGCCAAGAACGATTGAAAAATCACGAATAGAAGTTTTGCATTCCACGTTAGAGCCCTTCATACGCCGACGCGGCAATTTCAGCTAGGTAGTAGCCCCCACCTTCACTCTCGTTCAAACGAAGCAGCACATGCCTTGATCCCTTGTAGTACTGCGCCTTGATAAGAAACTCCGGAATCCCGTCACCATCAATGTCGGTGGTCCATATCTTGGCGGGCCCATACTCCGAATAGCCCATGGGCTCGTTCAAGGTGATGAATGAGGTTGTCCCGTCTTCATTCGCCATCACGAGCGACCAACGATCAAGTTGCTCGCACCCCGTGGCAGCCAGCCAGTGCATGGCTTGCTGGCCGTTGGGCAAGATCCTGACTTTCATCGGCAACACGAGGGTTGTAGGCATAAAGCCATCCGAAGAGCCGCATTGCTTGGTGCCGTTACTGCTGAACTGATGCAGCCAAGCGAGGAGCCAGGGAAATTTGCGCAGTGATTCGAGGCGGTTCTTTGGCGTCACCTCGGTTGCGCCCTCGTGCGGCTGAAGGCGGGTATCAGCGACCTCATCTCGCCCAATTAGACCGATCACGGGTTCGGCATAAATTTTGTTGAGTTTTCGGGGGATTTTTGTCTCGGTGCTTTGCCCCAGGAACAAACACGCGCCGTTGACGGGAGCATGGGCCTCATTGAGCCATTGATAGGGCGCATCAAAAGAGCGTCCTTCAGGCGGGCGATGGCTGCTGACAATCCACCACACCTCATGGGCCAAGCCGTCGGGTAGCGTGATGTCTGGAGTTTCCAGCACCAGCCCCGTGTTCGGTGTCCCTTTAAACTGAAAAACTCCTTCCTCATCGGCATGCGCCCTGAAGCCTGGCTGTTGGCACAAGTCCGACGCATCCATGTACACGCTGTCGCCATACTTGAATCCGATGAATACCTTCCCTTCGGGAACATCATCCAGTTGCAGGTGCCATGCGGGCCCTTTTTCCTCAACCCATTGAGCTCCTTGGGAGGTGGAAAGGGGGACAGTTCTTTTCTCCAGGAGATGCTGGAGCCCCGCAACACAGGCCAGCCCGCTGATGACGAGTATCAACATGGCGGTGGCCATGTTGATACTTTTTGATTTTTGCTCTAGTTCCGGTCGCACCGCCATAGTCCACTCCTATGTCATACATCGTTGAAGATGACCGGAGTGCAGCAGTCATGTAAGTTGCTGCTTGCTATTGCAAGTTCGTGCTGACCTCCTCGTCATTTTTTTCAACATGGACCATACTGGGGGAGGTCAAGCGTTTCTCGACAGATTGTCCGCAGACGGATATTGATTGTTGGAAATAACGAGGTAGTGGAGTGGATGGCGGATTGATGATGGTGCAGAGTTTTCTATACCTGTGCGGAACTGGCTTTTAGCCGTTCATCAAGCATTTGAGAGAACGCCCGCTCGTAGCTACGTACCAACTGGGGATTCTCAAAAAGCAGGCCGCTGGATTCAATGATGCGAGCACTGCAGTAGCGTCGGAACCCTGAATCATTGGCGACCCGCACGGCGATGTCTATGTACTGGGCGGCCGAGTTTGCCACCAGCTCCATGAACTCCATCGCCAGGTACATGCCGTAGGTGTATCGCTCGCGCTGCATCACACCGGGCATGGTCACGATAGGGACGCCCATGGCAAAAATCTCCAGGCTGGTGTTCTGTCCATTGAAGTGCAAGGTGTCGAGCACGACATCCGCGCAATTGATCAGGCCGAGGTAGCGCTCGTACGTCAGGAATTGCAGAAAAATAATTCGGCTTGCTACCGCAGGCATTGCGGCGGCCCAGCGGCGTTCCAGTGCGGGCCGCATAGTTTCTTGCCCCGTGTCAACGACGACGATTCTTGCCGCACCGTCTTTTTCGAGGATGCCCTTGAACAGCTCATCCATGGCGGGGTGCATTTTGTAAAGAGTCTGCGGGCAGACATAAAGACGGTCCGATGCCGTGAAGCCAAAATCTTCCCGGGTGCAAATCGGTGGTGGCGGAGGCCGGTAATAGTAGGCGAGAGTGCCTGCGGCAGGGAGCTGGATCAATCGTTCCGAATAATGGTCTTGCGCACCCTCGATTTCATAGTTTTCGGAAGAAATCACATAGTCCAGGTTGGGAATGCCCGTGGTGTCGGGATGGCCGAACGATGTGAGCTGAACGGGCGCCAGGCGGCTGAAGGCCAGCAAGAGGCTCAAGGGCTCCATTCCAATGTCTTGAAAAAACAGGACATCCAGGCCCAGACTTCCAATGGTTTCCCTCGCCGCCTGGAGGTCGTGCGAAACCGTAATGACGCCATCTGCCAAGCCGTCAATCAATCGCGCCACAGAGTCCCTGGGTGAACTGCCCAGCCTGATCACAAAGACTTCGTGCGTATTGCGGTCTATGTGCTTGATAAGGCCGCGCGAGACGTTCCCGATGCTGTGCTCGTAAAAAAATGCCGAAGCAAATCCTATTTTGATGCGGCCACGGGGTCCTGTCCATGAACGCGTATGGGGCGCGACCCAGGCGAGTGACGGTGCCGCTTTGAGATGCAGTTGTGCTATTTGTTCCACGAGCTCCCTGTTGTTGACGCCATGGTAGGAAAGCGGGAAGTGCGATGACGGGCACCGCAAAGGGTCTTGGATCGTCGCGCTACCGGCTTCGAGGGCTCGCAAGGTGTTTGCCAGATCGGCTCTTGCTTGGGAGATATAAGCTTTGCTTGGCGCGATTTTTTCAATCAGAAGTGCTTGCCGGAGAAGGTAGGCCATTGCGTTCTCGGGATAAACCTGCGCAAGCGTGCCCAAAGTCTTTGCCGCTCCGGCCATGTCCTGAGAGAACTCCTGGAGCTTGGCCAGATTTTCCAGTGCGCCCAGGTTCGCGGGCTCGACCTTGAGTGCCTTGATAAATGATGCTGCCGCCTCGCCGTGCTCACCACGTATGAACAAGGCTGAACCCAGATTGCACAATGCGTCCATGTGACGAGGCTGAACCTCGAGTGCGGCCCGGAAATACTCCTCCGCTGTCGCGAGGTCGGCAATTTGTGTCGCACGTATGCCTTGGTTGTGCAAGCAGTCAGCGAGCAGCCCCCTTGCGTACAAGACATCCTTGCCGTACTTGACGGCCTTTCTGCACAGTTCCGCGGCGCCCAGAAAATCGCCCGCACGAGCAAGCGATTGGGCCCGCACTACATACGTATGCATCAGTTCAAGCCGATTGAACGAGCTGCAATCTCGGGCTGAAATTTCACGTTGGACTCCTTGATTTTTTCAAAGGCCAAACCATACGTTTTGAAACGGGGGATTCTTGGGCGAACTGTCCGCAGCCGGATATTGATTGTTTGATTTTTGAAGATGCGCGGAAGACTTAGCCCCATACAGATAAACTCTCCCGCACAAAAGGGAGGACAGTTTTCATGTTCAAAAAAACAGCGCACCAACGCGCCACCAGCTTTTCAAGCGCCTGCATCCTGGCCATCGCGCTTCAGATGGCCCACCCGCCGGCATTCGCGCAAACCGGCGCAGCGCCCAGTGCCCAGATCGCCCCGCGCCTGGACCAGGTCAGCAAAATGCTCGCGGGTGCCGCGTCGCGCGATGCCAATGCGGTGTGGGATGCCAAGACCGAGATTGAGGAGCTGCCTTACCCTTCGCGTGGCGACCGCAAGCTGGCGCGGCGGCTCAACACCACGGCGCTCGAAAAATTCAAGGCCGACCAGGTGGGCGAGGCTCTCGCTGATTTTGAAAAAGCGCGGCGGGCCGATCCTTCCGACCAGGAGATCGCCAACAACTACGGTTATGTGCTGTACCGCGCGGGCAAGTTCGCTGAAGCGGAGGCACAGCTGCGCTACACGCTCGCACTGGCGCCTGCACGGGCTGCGGCCTGGGCCAACCTGGCCGAAGTGCTGGGCGCGCAGGGGCAGGCGCCGCGTGCGGCCGATGCCTTTGTGGTGTCGCACCGCTTTTCGCGCAACCCGGATACGACGCGCCAGTACATCGAGAAATTTGCCGCCTCGACGACGGACCCGGCGGGTTTGACGCAAGGCGCGGCGCAGGCGCTTTCGCGCCTGTTTCCGGCTGCGGGCGCGACCGGCACTGCCGCCGCCCTTGCGCAGCCGCTGGCCGGCACGACGGCGGAACGCAATGCGGCCGTGCAGACCGAAATGGCCGCGGCTGCCGGCACGGCGGCGTCCACTGCTGCTGCTGCTACCGATGCGGCCAAGGCGGTGCCGGTGGCGCAGGCCGATCCGTTAGCGCGGCTGCTGTCGCAGTTGCCCAATCCTGAAGTCGTGCCTTTGTTTTCAGCGGCGGCCAAAGGTTCGGCCAGCGCGCGTGAAGACTTGCTGCGCCTGGCCCATGGCGGCAACGCGCGCGCCCAGCATGCGGTGGCGATGATTTACAACAATGGGCGGGGTGTGGAGGTCAACCACGAGCTGGCCAATACCTGGTACCGCAAGTCGGCCGAGGCGGGCTTTGTGCTGGCCCAGGCCGCGCTGGCGTGGAACCAGCAGCATGGCATTGGCATGGCGGCCGACCTGCCGCTGGCGTTTGACAACTACCGGCGCGCGGCCGAGCAGGGGCACCCCTATGCGATGAACAACCTGGCCTTGATGTACTACCGGGGCATGGGCACGCGGCCTGATGTGAAAGCCTCGTTTGACTGGTTTGTGCGGGCCGCGGAGGCCGGCCTGGCGCGCGGCGCGCACAACGCGGCCTGGTACCTGGAATACGGTGTCGGCCAGCCGGCGGATTTGCGCAAGGCGTTTGCCTACCACCTGTCCGCCGCCACGGCCGGTTTTGCGCAGTCGCAGTACAAGGTGGGCCATGCTTACGAATACGGCTGGGGCGGCAGCCAGGACAGGACGGCCGCCATCGACTGGTACAAGAAGGCGGCGCTGCAAGGGCTGGAGCCGGCCAAGGATGCCTTGAAGCGGATGGGTGTGGTTGACATTTAAATTGCCTGCCGCGCGCCACGGCGCATCACAACCCCCCCATGAAAAAAGCCCTGTCACCAGGGCTTTTTTTATTCCTATCTATATATAGAGAGAGTCAGGCCGCGGCGGCGGCCGGAGCGCCTACACCCCCCAGACCACCTCATGCCCGGCCTTGAGGTTGCGCTGCAGCATGTCGATAAAGGGCACGGCGCGCTGGCGCAGGCCCAGGCCGTCGCCGGGGACCACGCCGTCCTCGGCATTGGCGTCGTGGGCTTCCTCGTGCGCGATGGCTTCCTTCAGGGCGGCAATGGCGGCGGGCATCTGCTCGGGCAGGATGATGCCCTTGGGCGCGGGGTCCTTGCCGATGATCTCGAGGACCTTGCGGCCGTTGGCTTCGAGCATGATCACATCGCCGGCGTCTTTGGATTTGAATTTGTAAAGCATGGATGGCTCCTCAAGTTGTGCTGACAGACCATTATGGAAAGGTTTGAGCGGCCTGTGTGTAGGTAAGTTTCACCTTTTTGGCCGCCAGGGGGTTTCCGCGGGCGGGGCGCGGGCGGCCCGCCGGGCTCAAGCAAAATAGCGGACTATGTTCAATATCGCCACTGTCCCCAAGTCGGCCCGCCAGGCGCTCAGCCAGGACGGCCTGAGCCTGCTGAACCCGGCCGAGCTGACGGCCACGCTGGAGCTGGGCCCCGCCTGGGCGCCGGCCTGGAATGCCCTGGTGCCCTCCTGGGACCGCCTGCCGCCCGACGCCCACCTGAAGGACGGCGGCCATTACCGCAAGCGCCGGCACTCGTGTTTTGTGCAGGAGCTTGCCGCGGGCACGCTCACGCAGACGCCGCACCGCGCGCACTGGCAGCCGACCGACTACAACGCGCTGCACGGCGGTTTTGAGCGCTGGTTCGAGCCGGTGGAGCCCGCCGTGGCCACGGCCGCGGCCTGGACGGACTTGATCGCCGCCCTGGGCCGGCTGTTTGCCCAGGTGCAGCCGGCCCAGCGCTGGCATATCGAAGCGCACCAGTTCCGCATCGACACCGCCGGCGGCGTGGGCCGGCCCACACCCGAGGGCGCGCACCGCGACGGCGTGGACTTTGTGGTGGTGATGATGGTGGGCCGCCACGGCGTGAAGGGCGGCGAGACCCGGGTGTTTGACGCCAACGGCCCGCACGGCGTGCGTTTTGTGATGCGGGAGCCGCTCACGGCGCTGCTGCTGGACGACGCCCGGGTGATCCACGAGACCACGCCCATCCTGCCGGCCGACGATCAGCCGGGTGCGGGATTCCGCGACACGCTGGTGCTCACTTACCGCGCAGCGGCTTTCCAGGCCCCCACGGTCGCTCACTTCGTGTAGCTCCCTGCCCCCCGAGGGGGCCGCTGCGCCTGCGGCCCGGCAAAGCCGGTTCCGCGGCCCCTGCTGGTGAAGA